>JACCEA010134208.1_pt1 | contig 119313 bp, 116 predicted proteins | sample 7449851 | NCBI WGS metagenome assembly JACCEA01 (sample SAMN15323453, study PRJNA562643) | freshwater metagenome | isolation source: river surface water | place: USA:Blue River Watershed | collected 2017-08-18
GGCAATGCTCACCCCCGAGTTGCCGACCTTGCCATAGATGTCAGGGCGCAGGTCGGGGTCGTTGCCGTAGAGCGTGACCGAATCAAAGGCCGTGGAGAGGCGCTTGGCGGGCATGCCCTCGCTCACCAGCTTGAAGCGGCGGTTGGTGCGGAAGGCATCGCCTTCACCGGCAAACATGCGGGTGGGGTCTTCGCCCTCGCGCTTGAAGGCGAAGGTGCCCGAGGTGTAGGGGAAGCTGCCCGGTACGTTGTCGAGCATGAGCCACTTGAGCACTTCGCCGTCGTCCTCGTATTTGGGCAAGGCCACTTTGCGGATCTTGTTGCCACTCAGGGTGGTGTGGGTGAGGGCTGTGCGGATTTCCTTGTCGCGGATCTTGACCACATATTCGTCGCCGCTGTAGGCCTGCTGCATGTCTGGCCATTGCGCGAGGAGTTTGCGGGCAGCGGGATCGAGGTCCATCTCGCGGTGCTGGGCCAGGTCCAGCGCTGCCTCGGCGGCTTTGGCGCGATCGGCCTTGTCGGCTTGCAACATGCGCGCTGCAGCCCTGAGCTGCTGGATTTCACGCGCGAGGCGCGACTGCTTGATGGCTTTGGCTTTGTAGCCGCGCACCGTGTCCGAGATTTCGGCGAGGTAGCGCGTGCGTGCCGGCGGCACGATGGGCGCCTGGTTGGTGCTGTGTCTCACGCTCACCTGGGGCAGGCGCGAGGCCTGGATGGGCAAGCCGAGTTCTTTGAGGCGGTCACGCAAGGCCTGGTAGAGGGCGGTGACCCCATCGTCGTTGAAGCGGCTGGCCATGGTCCCAAACACCGGCATGGTCTGGGGCGACTCGTGCCAGGCTTCGCGGTTGCGCTGCACTTGCTTGGCCACATCGCGCCAGGCATCGAGCGCACCCTTGCGGTCGAACTTGTTGATGGCCACGAATTCGGCAAAGTCCAGCATGTCGATTTTTTCGAGCTGGCTGGCCGCGCCAAATTCAGGGGTCATCACGTACATGGGTACGTCCACGTGCGGCACGATGGCCGCGTCACCCTGGCCAATGCCCGAGGTTTCGACGATGACCAGGTCAAAGCCAGCGCATTTGCACGCGGCAATCACATCGGGCAACGCGGCGCTGATTTCGCTGCCAAAGTCGCGCGTGGCCAGCGAGCGCATGAAGATGCGCTGATGCTGGGACCAGGGGCCAATGGCGTTCATGCGGATGCGGTCGCCCAGCAATGCGCCGCCGCTCTTGCGGCGCGAAGGGTCGATGGAGATGACGGCCACGTGCAGGCGGTCGTCCTGGTCCAGGCGCAAGCGGCGGATCAATTCATCGGTCAGCGACGACTTGCCCGCGCCGCCCGTGCCGGTGATGCCCAGCACGGGCACACGGTGTTGGGCTGCTTGCTGGGTCAGCGCCTGGCGCAGGCCATCCGAGGCGGTCTGGTTTTCCAGAGCCGAGACCAGGCGCGAGAGGGTGCGCCAGGCCGCATCGGTGTGGCCTTGCAAGGCCGGCAGATCTTTGCCCGACCACTCGGGCGTGGCCACGTCGCAGCGCATGATCATCTCGCCGATCATGCCGGCCAAGCCCATGCGCTGGCCGTCCTCGGGGCTGTAGATGCGGGTCACGCCATAGGCATGCAATTCGCGGATCTCGGCAGGCACGATCACGCCGCCGCCGCCGCCAAAGACCTGGATGTTCTCGCCGCCGCGCGCGCGCAACTGGTCGATCATGTACTTGAAGTATTCAACGTGACCGCCCTGATAGGAGCTCACGGCAATGCCTTGGGCGTCTTCTTGCAGGGCGGCGGTCACGACCTCGTCCACCGACCGGTTGTGGCCCAGGTGAATCACCTCGGCGCCCATGCCCTGCAGGATGCGGCGCATGATGTTGATGGCGGCGTCGTGCCCGTCAAACAGGCTCGCCGCAGTGACAAAACGCACCTTGTGCTGGGGGCGGTATTCAGCCAGGGCTTTGAATTCGGCGGATAAATCGGTCATGGGGACTCCTCGCGCGGCAATTGACGTTACGTAACGTCAATCATAGCGGCTTGTGGTTTTTGGTTCAGCACATCGGTGACCAGGCTTTCGTGGGCCAAAGCCAGGCGCAGCAAATGCGCTTCGGCCATGGGTTTGGCCATGACTTGCAAGCCCATGGGCAGGCCTTGGGGGCCAAAGCCTGCGGGCAGGCTGATGGCGGGCAGGCCGCCCAGCGTGGCGTAGATCACCACCTCCATCCAGCGGTGGTAGGTGTCCATCTGCACGTCACCGTTGGCCGTGCGGATGGAGGCAGGCCAGCGCCATTCGATGGGGAAGGGCCACACCTGGGCGCTGGGCAAGACCAGGAAGTCCACCTTGTCGAAGAGGCTCAGCAGGTGGTGATAAAAGCGCGTGCGCTCCACACTGGCCGAGAGGAAATCGTTGGCGCTCAGGCCTTGCGCCTGGTCGGCCTCCCACAGGGCTTCGGGTTTCATGCGCTCGCGGTTGGCGGGTTGCAGCAAAAACGGTGCGAGCCGGGAGGCCACCAGCACCTTGCGCCAGGCCAGCCAGCAGTCCCACACGCGGTGCGGGTCGTGACCCAGCCCCATGGGCTGCACTGTCGCGCCAGCGTCAGACAGGCGCTTCAAGCTGGCCTCGCAGGTTTGCAACACCCCGTCTTCCATGGGCAAGTAGCCCTCTAGGTTGCCCAGCCACCCCAGCTTCACGCCTTGGAGTGGCAAGGGCGTGAGGTTGCTCGCGGGCGGCAAGCCATCGGTCAAGCTCAGCGGCGACTGCGCCGAGTGGCCAGACTGGATGCACAGCAGGTGCGCGAGGTCGCTCACGGTGCGCGCCATGGGGCCGTCGGTGCCCAATTGGCTCACCCACACGTCCAGCGCGGGCTCCATGGGGATGCGCCCTTGCGACGGGCGCAAGCCATAAATGTTGTTCCAGCCAGCCGGGTTGCGCAGGCTCCCCATGAAGTCGGAGCCATCGGCCACCGGCATCAGGTTCAAGGCCAGGGCGACCGAGGTGCCCCCGCTGCTGCCGCCGGCGCTCTTGCTGGGGTCATAGGCATTGCCCGTGGCCCCATGGACTTCATTGAAGGTGTGCGAGCCCAGGCCAAATTCGGGGGTGTTGGTTTTGCCGATGACGATGGCGCCAGCGGCCTTCATGCGCGCCACCGTGGTGCTGTCTTGGGTGGGGATGAAGTTCGCCATGAGCGGCGAGCCCAGGGTGGTGCGCACGCCCTGGGTGAGCGCCAGGTCCTTCACGGCCAGGGGAAAGCCATGCATCCAGCCCCGTGAATGGCCGCGCGCGAGCTCGCTGTCACACTCGTCGGCCTGGGCGAGCAGGCGGCTTTCGTCAACCAGCGATACGATGGCATTGAATCGGGGATTGAGGACCGCGATGCGCCTGAGGTGGGCCTGCATGACTTCGCGGCAAGACACTGTTTTCTGGTGAATGGCTTGGGAGAGCGCACAAGCACTCCAGGAGGTGAGGTCTTGATTCATGAGGGGTTTGACATAATGGTCCGAAGCAGGTCGCATCATGACATTTTTCGCAATCGATGTCGGTAACACACGTTTGAAGTGGGCACAGTACGAGTCCATGGCTCGTGGCGCGCGGCTCATCTCCCAAGGCGCGGTGTTCCTGGAGCACATTGATCGCCTGGCCGAGTTCGAGTGGCATCGCCTGGCCGCGCCCACGCGCGTGCTGGGTTGCGTGGTGGCGGGCGAAGCCATCCGCCGCCGCATCGAAGCCCAACTGGAGCACTGGGATGTGGTGCCCAGCTGGGTGGTGCCCTCGGCTGAAGAGGCGGGGCTCAAAAATGGCTACGACCACCCCATGCGCCTGGGCGCAGACCGCTGGGTGGCCATGGTGGGCGCCAGGCATCGCATGCTCGATCAATGTCAGGGGCAGCCGCCCAGGCCCCTGGTGGTGGTCATGGTGGGCACGGCGGTCACCGTCGAGGCCATCGACCACGAAGGCCATTTCCTGGGCGGCCTCATCCTGCCCGGTCACGGCATCATGCTTCGCGCCCTCGAATCGGGCACGGCGGGTTTGCACGTGCCAACCGGCGAAGTCAAGACATTCCCCACCAACACCAGCGACGCCCTCACCAGTGGCGGGACCTTCGCAATCGCTGGCGCCATCGAGCGCATGCACAGGCACCTGAGCGAGCGCTGCGGCCAGGCCCCCTTGTGCTACATGACAGGCGGCGCGGGCTGGAAGATGGCGCCGAGCATGACCGTGCCTTTTGAGCTGGTTGAAGGCCTGATTTTTGAGGGCTTGCTGACGCTCGCGCGACATCGCTGGCCTGCGGGCTGATCCCGAGCCGGTTTCAGGGCGCGTCGCCTCGTGAAAACCCGGGGTACGCGCCTTTTGGGGCCATCAGGTTATTCCTCAGGCGCGTTTCAAAGGCTTGGTTTATCCTAGGGTCATGAACCTCCTCGACGACATCGTGGCGCAAGCCCAGCAACTCACGGCCATCCGCCGTGACATCCATGCCAACCCCGAGTTGTGCTTTGACGAACACCGCACCGCCCAGGTGGTCAAAGACAAGCTCACCGAATGGGGCATTCCCTTCGAAGAAGGCATCGGTGGAACGGGCGTGGTGGGCATCCTCCAATGCGGTCAGTCCACGCGGGCCATTGGCCTGCGTGCCGACATGGATGCGCTCCCCATCCAGGAGCGCAACACCTTTGATCACGCCAGCCGCAAGCCCGGACACATGCACGCCTGCGGGCACGATGGCCATGTGGCCACCTTGCTTGCAGCCGCCCAACACCTGGCCAAGCACCGCCAGTTCGATGGCACTGTGTATTTCATCTTCCAGCCCGCCGAGGAAGGCGGTGGCGGCGCACGCGAGATGATCAAGGACGGCTTGATGAAGCGCTTTCCCATGGAACAAGTCTTTGGCCTGCACAACTGGCCTGGCATGCCCACGGGTCACTTTGCCGTGAGCCCTGGCCCGGTCATGGCCTCGAGCAACGAATTCAAGATCACCGTCAGGGGCAAGGGCAGCCACGCTGCATTGCCCCACGATGGGATTGACCCCGTGCCCGTGGCTTGCCAAATGGTGCAAGCCTTTCAGACCATCATCTCGCGCAACAAAAAGCCCGTCGATGCGGGCGTGATCTCGGTCACCATGATCCACGCGGGCGAAGCCACCAACGTCGTGCCCAACAGCTGCGAATTGCAGGGCACGGTGCGCACTTTCTCAATTGGCGTGCTCGACCTCATCGAGGAGCGCATGCGGCAGGTGGCGCATCACGTGGCCGCCGCGCACAACGCGACGGTGGACTTTGAGTTCAAGCGCAACTACCCGCCCACCATCAACCACGAAGGCCCCAGCGCCTTTGTGCGCAAGGTGCTCGAAGACATGGTGGGTCCGGACCATGTCCATGCACAAGAGCCCACCATGGGGGCTGAAGACTTCTCCTACATGCTGCTCGAAAAGCCGGGCTGCTATTTCTTCATGGCCAACGGCATGGGCGACCACCGCATGCCCGGTCACGGCGAAGGCCCCTGCACCCTGCACAACCCCAGCTACGACTTCAACGACGACCTCATCCCCCTGGGCGGCACAGCCTGGGTGCGTTTGGTGCAGGCGTATTTCGCCAAGGCTTGAGCCTGGCGGCGGCGCTGCCCTGCGCGGGCACCGCTGACTGTGGCCGCGAGTCGATTGCCTTCGTGCCTTCAGGGGCTGGGCATGTAAGCCGTGCGCAGCTGCCGAAGGTGCTCGCGTGAAGCGGCATCGAGGTGCGGCAACAACAACCCCATGACGTGCAAGGCCCCGCGCAAGACGCTGCGCTGGGCATGCTCATCGGCCATGGCATGGCGCGGGTCGCGCACATATTCGTAGCTCAGCCACCACGTCAGCATCACCACCATGTGCACCGCAAGGTCGTCGCGGTCGCTGGATTCAAGCTGGAGCACCCCCGCATGCGACAAGCCCTGCAACATGCCCTTGAAGGCTGAGGTCTTGTCCAGCAGCACGTTCTTCATGGACTGTTCGAGGTGGCGGTTGTTGCTCAGCAGGTGATTGATGTCGCGATAGAGGAAGCGGTAGGCCCACACGCGCTCAAAGAGCGCATGCAGGAAAAACCAGGCGTTTTCCACATCGCCCACATCGGGCGCGGCCGGCAGGAGTTCGTTGAGGTGCTGCACATACTGGTCGAACAAGGCATTGACCAAGACGTCTTTGGCCGGGAAGTGGTAGTAGAGGTTGCCCGGACTGATGTTGAGCTCGCTGGAGATCTGGGCTGTTGACACCCCCGGCTCGCCGTACCGGTTGAACAAGGCCAGCGAGGTGTCGAGGATGCGCTCGGCGGTGCGCCTGGGGGCTTTGCGTGCCATGGGCTAAGCGGCGCTCAGGGTTGAGGTGAGCGAGGCGGGACCTTGGATCCCAGGGGCATTGCGTGAATCGGTCATCAGGTTTTGGAGCGCCCGGTTGATCGCGCAGAGGCACGTGCAGTTTGGGATTTGCCCGCTGCCGGTGCTGCGCTGGCTTTGCGGGTCTTTTTGGCTGCCGCAGGCGTGGCCGGGGTCGAGCCCGAGCGCGCCGCAGCCTTGCCCGCCGCCGCGGCGCGGCTTGCGCCCATGAGGGCTTCTTCCAGTGCCCGCACACGGTGCTGCAAGGCCAGCCAGTCCTGGGGCGTGGGGTAGCCCTGTCGGATGAGCGCCTTGATCACCCGGTCCTCAAAAATCGTCTCCAGCCTGTCCACCGAGGTCACGGTCTTGTTGGAGATTTGCTCGGCCATGTCACTCATGCGTTGCGTGGCCTGGCTCCATTTTTCTTCGGCCACGGCCTGGGTCTTGCGCTGGATGCTCAAGCCGTCGTTGACCAGGTTTTCAAACACCTTGCCCCCTTCTTGCTGGGCTTTGGAAAACGCGCCCACGCCGGCCAGCCAGATTTGCTGGGCTGATTCGCGCATGGCATCGGTCAAGTGCATGGGGTCGAATGGGGGTGGCTTGGTCATGTGCAGTCCTCCAAGGATGCGATGGGGAGTGGATGAATCCACTTTACTAGAATCTGGGCCATGAGCATCCCTCAACACATCGCCATCATCATGGACGGTAATGGCCGCTGGGCCAAGCGCCGCATGATGCCGCGTTCGGTGGGGCATTTGCGCGGGGCAGCCAACTTGCGCAGTGCCGCGCGCTGGTGTGCCACCCACGGTGTGCGTTACCTCACCGTGTTTGCCTTTAGCACCGAGAACTGGCGCCGCCCCCCCGAAGAGGTGTCCATGCTCATGGAGCTCTTTGGCCAATACCTGGAGCGCGAGATTGCCGCCTTGGTGGATGCGGGCATCCGCTTGCGAGTGATCGGTGACCGCAGCGGTTTTGACCCCGACATCCAGTCGCGCATTGCCCACGCCGAGGCCGCCACGGCGGATCAAACCCGTTTTCACCTCACGATTGCGGCCAACTACGGCGGCCAGTGGGACATCCTTCAGGCCATGCGCCGCTGGCAGGCGCAGCACCCTGGGCGCGATGTGAGCGAGCTCACCGAACAAGCCCTCGCTGCCCATCTGAGCACCGCCGATTTGCCTGAACCCGACTTGCTCATTCGTACCGGCGGCGAGCAGCGCATCAGCAACTTCATGATCTGGCAAATGGCCTACACCGAGCTGTATTTCACCGATGTGTTCTGGCCGGAGTTCAAGGAAGAGCACTTTGAGAAGGCCTTGCTCTCCTACCAGAGCCGGGTTCGCCGCTTTGGTCAAACGGATGAGCAAGTCGCCCAAGGGCTCTTGAGTGCCCGCCAAGCCTGAGCCAGGTGGCTTGGTCTAGAATCTTTTGGCGTAATGCCCCTTAACTTTTTATTTTTCGCTTCAAGGCGTTTTAGTCATGAAATTTGAACCCCGTTCACCCCAATCTGGTCCCATTCACCGCGCCAAAGAGCACGCTCCCCATCATGGCCACCATGCCCGCCAGGGTTCATGCATGGCCCTGGTCGATGCGCATTACTTCACCTGGTTGCTCAAGCAAGGTGCCGCTGAAGACGCCAGCCTTGAGGGCTTGCAGCGCCAGATGCTGCCTGCTGTGCTGGGCTCGGCTCTGAAGCAGGCGCACCTGTCGTTGGACATCCGCCGCATCTATTGGTATGGCGAGGCCAATGACCACCAGTACCCCAACGACCAGATCGCGCGCTGGACGAGCACCGAGACCTCTGAAGATGTGTTCCATGCGCTGAGCGCCGACATTCGCCGCCTGGCCGAGCGTCAGGCCTGCGAGCACCTGCTCATCGCCAGCGATGACGAGCGCCTGCGCGCTGTGATGGACGAGGCCCAGCTCTACGGTCTGAGCGTCTACCTGCTGGCCGATGAAAGTGCACGCCACATTGACCAACTCGAGCAGGAAGACCCTGCCTGGTGCCAACTGCTGGCCCAGGCCGACCGCCGTGTGTTCCTGCATCCCATGGCCCTCAAGGACTTGACCCAGCCGCGCACCCCGCACGTGGCCACCCCCGCGAGCCTGGATCAGTCGCGCGCCAAGATGCAGGAAGTGGTGGACTTTTGGTGGGACGAGGAACCCGATGACCTGCGCGAAGACTTGCGCGAAGAGTTGTCAGGCAGCCAGGGCATCCCCCAGGAAGTCGACCGCCATTTGCTGCTGCGTGTGCGCCGTGTGCTCGACAGGCCGCTCAATTTCTCCGAGAAAAAACTCCTGCGCGAAATCGTTCGCAACAAGGTGCTGGGAGGCCCGGCCATCGCTGAATCCGAGGGTTGAGCATGACAGCCGCCTCGATTTCGCCACAGGACCAGGCCGATCTGCTGGCCAGGGCATTGCCCTACATCCGCCGCTTTCACGGCAAGACCCTGGTCATCAAGTACGGCGGCAACGCCATGACCGACCCGGTCTTGCAGCAAGCCTTTGCCGAGGATGTGGTCTTGCTCAAGCTCGTGGGCATGAACCCCGTGGTGGTCCACGGGGGGGGGCCGCAAATCGAAGGCCTCTTGCAGAGACTGGGTAAAAAAGGCGAATTCATCCAGGGCATGCGTGTGACTGATCCCGAGACCATGGAAGTGGTCGAGTGGGTGCTGGCCGGCGAGGTGCAGCAAGACATCGTGGGCCTCATCAACCGCGCGGGCGGCAAGGCCGTGGGCCTCACCGGCCGTGATGGTGGGCTCATCCGTGCCAAAAAACTCAAGCTGGTTGACCCCAACGACCCCAACACCGTTCACGACGTGGGCCAGGTGGGCGACATCACCGCCATCGATCCCAGCGTGGTCAAGGCCTTGCAGGACGACGCCTTCATTCCGGTGGTGAGCCCCATTGGTTTTGGCGAGCACAACGAGTCCTACAACATCAACGCCGACGTGGTGGCCGCCAAGCTCGCCACCGTCTTGCAAGCCGAGAAGCTGCTCATGCTCACCAACATCCGCGGTGTGCTGGACAAGGACGGCAACCTCCTCACCGAGCTCACCCCCCGGCGCATCGACGAACTCTGTGCCGACGGCACCATCAGCGGCGGCATGATCCCCAAGATCGCCGGTGCGCTCGATGCGGCCAAGAGCGGCGTGAATGCCGTGCACATCATTGACGGACGTGTCCCGCATGCCATGTTGCTCGAAATCTTGTCAGATCAGGCATTCGGGACCATGATTCGTTCCCATTGATACGAACCCACTTCGAGGAGGCTCGCGCATGGATGCATCTCAGTCCAAACCTGCCACACCTGCGCAGCCAGAGCCCACACAGCGCCTCAAACGCGGCGAGCGCCGCATGCAGATCCTGCAAGTGCTGGCCAAGATGCTCGAGTCACCGCAGATTGAGCGCATCACCACTGCCACCTTGTCCGAGCATGTGGGGGTGAGCGAGGCGGCCTTGTATCGGCACTTTGCCAGCAAGGCCCAGATGTACGAAGGCCTCATCGAGTTCATCGAGCAAAGCGTCTTCACCCTCTACAACCAGATTGCCCAGCGCCCCGAGCCGGCGCGCACGCGGGTGGCGCAAATGGTCCAGGTGCTGCTGCGCTTTGCCCAGCAAAACCCCGGCATGGTGCGCGTCATGGTGGGCGATGCGCTGGTGTTTGAGCACACGCGCTTGCAGCAGCGCATGGGGCAATTTTTCGAGCGCGTGGAGTCCAGCCTCAAGCAGGTGCTGCGCGACGAGGCCACCGATTCCATCAGCCCCGGCGCCGATGCCGCAGTCCGTGCGGGCGTGATCACCGCCTGGATGCAAGGCCGCCTGCAACGCTATGCCCGCTCGGGCTTTCGTCGATTGCCCACCGAACAGCTCGACGACGCGCTGGGCCTCTTGCTCGCCTGAGCCTGACCAGGGCCAGCCCTGGCTTGGGCGGTCGATTTCCCCTGACTTGAGCCTGCGCTGACCGCATCCCAGGCCAGAGCCCTGTTGCCGCTGGGGTTTTCAACAAAACCCACAAAAAGAACGACCGTTCAATTATGATCGCGCCCCAGACCTCATCCAGGAGCGCGTCATGCCCCACTACCAACCCCCTTTGCGCGACATGCACTTTGTGCTGCACGAATTGCATGGCGCTGTGTCCCAGCTCAAAGCCCTGCCTGCCCATGCCGATCTGGATGAGGAGACCCTCAACGCCGTGCTCGAAGAGGGCGGCAAATTTGCGTCCGAGGTGTTGTTGCCGCTCAACCTGGTGGGCGACATCCAGGGCTGCAAGCTGGACCCCAAAACCCACGAGGTGACCACCCCCGACGGCTTCAAGGCCGCCTACGCCCAGTATGTGCAAGGAGGCTGGGCGGCTTTGTCGTGCGACCCGGCCTATGGCGGCCAAGGCTTGCCCTTTGTGCTCAACCAGTGCTTTTACGAAATGCTCAACGCCACCAACCAGGCCTGGACCATGTATCCAGGTCTCTCGCATGGTGCCTACGAGTGCTTGCATGCCCACGGCACGCCCGAGCAAAAGCAGATCTACCTCAGCAAACTCACCAGTGGCGAGTGGACGGGCACGATGTGCCTCACCGAGCCGCATTGCGGCACAGACCTGGGCATGCTGCGCACCAAGGCCGAGCCCTTGCCCGATGGCAGCTACGCCATCAGCGGTCAAAAAATCTTCATCAGCGCGGGCGAGCACGACATGGCCGCCAACATCGTTCACCTGGTCTTGGCCCGTTTGCCCGATGCCCCAGCGGGCAGCAAAGGCATCAGCCTGTTTGTCGTGCCCAAGTTCAAGGTCAAGCCCGATGGCAGCCTGGGTGAGCGCAATGCCATCCATTGCGGTGGCCTCGAACACAAGATGGGCATTCATGGCAACGCCACCTGCCAGATGATCCTTGACGGTGCGGTGGGCACGCTGGTGGGCGAACCCAACAAAGGTCTGGCTGCCATGTTTGTGATGATGAATGCTGCCCGACTGGGGGTGGGCAATCAGTCGCTGGGCCTCACCGAGGTGGCCTATCAGAACGCGCTGGCCTATGCCAAGGACCGCATCCAGTCGCGCAGCCTCAGCGGCCCCAAGGCCAAAGACAAACCCGCCGACCCCATCCTGGTTCACCCCGATGTGCGGCGTATGCTGCTCACCGCCAAGGCGTATGCCGAAGGGGGGCGTGCCCTGGCCACGCATTGCGCCTTGCTCATCGACAAAGAGCTGCACCATCCCGACGACAACGTCCGCAAAGAGAGCGCCGAGATGGTGGCCTTGCTCACCCCCATCATCAAGGCCTTCATCACCGACAACGGCTTTGCAGCTACCAATGCCTGCTTGCAAGTCTTTGGCGGCCATGGCTACATCCGCGAATGGGGCATGGAGCAGCATGTGCGCGATGCGCGTATCAACCTGATCTACGAAGGCACCAACACCATCCAAAGCCTGGACTTGCTGGGTCGCAAGGTGCTGGGCAACCAGGGCGCAACCCTGCGCAAATTTGGCAAGCTGGTGGCCGCTCTGGTGCAGGAGTGCGCCACCGATGCCGCCATGGCGCCCTACATCAAACCCTTGGCCATGTTGGGTGAACAGCTCACGCAACTCACCACGGAGCTGGGCCTCAAGGCCATGCAAAACCCTGACGAAGTGGGTGCGGCAGCCGTGGACTATCTGCGCCTGGTCGGGCACCTGGTCATGGCTTATTTCTGGGCACGCATGGCGCAAGTGGCCTTGCGCGCGGTGGCCTCGGGCAGCACCGACAGCTTTTATGCCAACAAGCTGCAAACCGCCCGTTTCTACTTTGCCCAGCTCTTTCCCGAGACGGCCACCCTGATGCAACGCATTCGCGCGGGCAGTGATTCGCTCATGGACACGCAGGCGGCGCTGGCCTGACGCAGTTGACTCAGCTTGGCCGGCTCGCCCCGGCTGATGCGGGCTTGGCCGGGTCAGCCCAGTTCTCATTGGGCACCAGCGCATACCAATCGTCGCGGTCAGGGTCGCGGTCGTAAGGGTAGCCGCCCAGGCGCTTGAATTCCTCGGCGTAATGGGCAACGCGGTCGCGGTCGAGCTTGACGCCAAGACCCGGTGCCGTGGGCACAGCAATCGCACCCTTCACATACGGCATGAGGCCGCCTTCGATGATGTCATCGGCCAAGTGGTGATAGTGGGCATCGGCCTTGAAGGCCAGGTTGGGCAAGACCGCACCCATGTGCAACATGGTCGCGAGCTGAATGCCCAATTCACCCGAGGAATGCACCGCAATGCCCAGCTGGAAGGTCTCGCACACGCCGGCGGCCTTGATGCACGGGCGAATGCCACCCCAAAACGTGGTGTCCAGCAAGATCACATCCACGGCCGGGTCGCGCACGTTGGTGGCGAGCTGTTCAAAGTTGATCACCACCGTGTTGGTCGACAAAGGGATGTTCACCTTTTCGCGCACGCGTCGCATGCCGTTGAGCCCCCAGGTGGGATCTTCAAAGTAGTCGTTGTTCAAGTCTTCAATGGCATGACCAAAGCGGATCGCCTGCTCCACGCTCAGCACCGAATTGGGGTCGTAGCGCACCGAGTCGCTGCCCACGGCCTTGGCCATGGCGCGAAAGGCCTCGAGTTCAAAGTCGGGGTGGAACACGCCGCCTTTGAGCTTATGGGTGGAAAAGCCGTGCTTGGCCTTCACGGCCAGGGCTTCGTCCACGAGTTGCTCCACCGTTCGCACTTCACCCTGGCCTTGGGTGTTGGGGTGCCTGAAAAACAGGTAACTGGCAAAGGGCACGGTGTCGCGCACCTGGCCGCCGAGCAAGTCGCACACAGGCACGCCCAAAAACTGACCCATGATGTCCAGGCACGCAAATTCGATGGCCGCATGCAGTTGCGTGCGGTTGTTGTAGAGGCTGGCCGTGGGGTTGCAGATCTTGAAGCGCAGGGCTTCGAGCTCCATGGGGTTGTGGCCTTGGAGGTAGCGGGTGAGGCCACGGATCGAGGCCTCGGCACTTTCGCCACCGCCTCCCATTTCACCCAGGCCCACCAAACCCACATCGGTGTGGACTTCGACGATGGTGCGAACAAAGCGACCCCAGTGCGCACCATTGGCATGGCGCAGCGGCGCGAGCAGGGGCACGCTCACACTGGTGGCGCGGATGTCGGTGATGCGGGGAGGCTTCATGGTCAAGGCTCAGGCTTCAAAACACGTGGTGAACCCGCTGGGCTGCACCTTCAAGTTCAGCCCAGGTGGTGTCGTCGATGTCGATGCCGGCCTGCCCACGTGCGGCCCGTGCGGCGCGCTCGGGCTCACCGGCGAGCAAGACGCCGTCGGTGCCCGGTGCAGGTGGACTTTGGCGCAGCCAGTCGACAAAGGCCAGGGCTTCACTGGCAAACGAGGCCTGAGTGCCCAGCCGTGTGGGGTCAATCAGGATGGTGAGCATGCCGTTGAAGACGGCCCGGCGGGCATCGGGTTCCTGGTGCCAGGTGCCTGCGCCCGTGAGCGCGCCGCCCAGCAGCTCGCAAGCCACCGCCATGCCAAAGCCCTTGTGGTCACCAAAGGTCATGAGCGCGCCATAGCGTCCATTGGATTGCGGCACCACCACCACGCCGGGATCGGTGGTGGGGTGGCCGTGTTCGTCGATGAGGTAGCCCTCGGGGACGCGCCGCCCCTCGTTGTGGGCGACTCGCATCTTGCCCTGCGCCACGCGGCTGGTGGCGAAGTCCAGCACAAAGGGTTCGCGCACCGCATCACCTGACCCCAGCGGAATGCCGATGCAACAGGGGTTGGTGCCAAAGCGGCCATCACCCCCGTGATAGGGCGCCACCACCGGGCGGCTGAACACGCTCACAAAATGCAGCGACACCCAACCCTGGGCCACGGCCATTTCGGCAAAGTGGCCAATGCGTCCCAGGTGATGGGCATGGGCCAAAGCCATGATGCAGGCGCCATGCTGGCGCACGCGCTCAAAGGCCAGGTGCATGGCCTGCTCGCCCACCACTTGGCCGTACCCACCTTGGCCATCGAGCCCCAGCAGCATGCCGCTGTCGAGCTGCACACGCACCGAGGCGTTGGGTTGCAGACGGCCTTCGGCAATCGCGTCCACATAGCGCGGCGCCATGCCCACGCCATGCGAGTCGTGGCCGCTGAGGTTGGCCAGCACCAGGTTGGCCGCCACGGTGTGGGCACGCTCAGGGCTGGTGCCTGCGGCGACAAACATGGCGCTCACCCGCTGGGTGAGTTCGTCAGAGCGAATGCGGTGCGTCATGATCAAGCCCTCACATCACCGCGCCGAGTTGCCAGGGCACGAATTCGTTTTGACCATAGCCATGCTGTTCGCTCTTGCTGGGTTCGCCCGAGGCGCAACGCAGGATGTGCTCAAAAATTGCCTGGCCTTTTTCGGCAATGCTGCTGCCGCCATCGACGATGTCGCCGCAATTGATGTCCATGTCTTCGGTCTGGCGCTCCCACAAGGCAGTGTTGGTGGCCAGCTTGAGCGAGGGTGAGGGCGCGCAGCCATAAGCCGAGCCCCGCCCGGTGGTGAAGCAAATGAGGTTGGCGCCGCCTGCCACCTGGCCAGTCGCGCTCACCGGGTCATAGCCTGGGGTGTCCATGTACACAAAGCCATGTGCGCTCACACGCTCGGCGTATTCATAGACCGCCACCAGGTTGGTGGTGCCGCCCTTGGCCACCGCACCCAGGGACTTTTCCAGGATGGTGGTGAGGCCGCCGGCCTTGTTGCCTGGCGAGGGGTTGTTGTTCATCTCGCCCTGATTGATGCGGGTGTAGTTCTCCCACCAGTGGATGCGGTCGATGAGCTTTTGCCCCACCTCGGGTGACACCGCACGGCGGGTGAGCAAATGCTCGGCGCCATAAATCTCGGGGGTCTCGCTGAGGATGGCCGTGCCGCCATGCGCCACCAGCAAATCCACCGCTGCGCCCAGCGCCGGGTTGGCGCTGATGCCCGAATAGCCGTCGGAGCCGCCGCACTGCAATCCGATCACCAGGTGTTCGGCGCTGCACGGCACGCGTTGCACCGCATTGGCCTCGGGCAGCATGGATTCGATCAAGGCCACGCCCTTGGCCACGGTCTTGGCCGTGCCCCCCGTGTCCTGGATGTTGAAGGCGTGCAGCTTGGTGCCTTGCTTGAGCTCGCTGTGCGCCAGCCAGGTGTTGATTTGGTTGGCCTCGCAACCCAGCCCCACGACCACGATGGCCGCAAAGTTGGCATGGGTGGCGTAGCCCGCAAGCGTGCGTTCGAGCACCTTCATGCCTTCGCCTTCCGTGTCCATGCCGCAGCCCGTGCCGTGGGTGATGGCCACCACGCCATCGACATTCGGATAGGCCGCCAGCGCCTGCGGGTTGTTGCGGCGCGAGAAATGGTCGGCAATCGCGCGCGCTGCGGTGGCCGAGCAGTTCACACTCGAGAGCACGCCGATGTAGTTGCGCGTGGCCACACGCCCATCCGCCCGCACGATGCCTTGGAAGGTGGCGGTCTTGCGCTCGGGCGCGGGTTTGCGGTCGGCGCAAAAGGCATGGTCGCGCGCAAAGCCGCCCTTGTCCGGTCCCATGTCGAGGTTGTGCGTGTGCACATGCTCGCCTGCCTCGATGCGCTTGCTGGCAAACCCAATGATCTGGTTGTAGCGGCGCACGGCTTGGCCAGACTCGATGACACGCATGGCCACCTTGTGCCCAGGCGGGATGAGGCCGCGCACGGCCACGCCCTCGATGGTGGTGCCGCTCATGAGTTGGGCGCGCGCGATGACCACATCATCGGCGGCGTGAAGACGAATGAATGCTTGCATGGTCTTGGGGTTCAATAAAACATCTTGGGCAGCCACATGAAGAGGCTGGGTACATAGGTGATGATGATCAGGGAGCCCAGCAGCGGAATCAGCCAGGGCAGGATGGCCACGGTGGTGCGCTCCACGCTCAGCTTGGAGATGCGTGCGAGCACAAACAGCACCATGCCCATGGGCGGGTGCAGCAGGCCAATCATGAGGTTGAGGACCATGATGAGGCCAAAGTGGACCAGGTCAATGCCCAGTTGCTGGCAGATGGGCACGAGGATGGGCACCAGGATGGTGATGGCGGCGGTGGGCTCCAGGAAGCAGCCCACAAACAGCATGAGCAGGTTGGCCAGCAGCAAGAACACCCAGGGCTCGCGGGTGAAGTCCAGCACCCAGGCGCTGATGGCCGTGGTCACGCCCGTGGCTGTGAGCATCCAGCCAAAGATGCTGGCCGCTGCCACGATGAACATGATGGTGGCCGTGGCCTCCACCGTGTCCAGGCACACCCTGACCAGCCGTTTGAAGCTCAGGGTGCGATACCAGACCAGCCCCAGCACCATGGCCCAGATGCAAGCGGCGATGGCACCTTCGGTGGGGGTGAAGACGCCGGTGGTCATGCCACCAATGAGCAGCACGGGCGTCATGATGGGCAGCACCGCCTGGAACTTGAAGATGCGGTCTGCGGCAAAGAGCACCACCAGGCCCACGGCCACCGTGAGCTGGGCCTGGTATTCCCACTCGGTCACCAGGAAGTAGATCGCAGTCGGCCAAGCCATGACCACGGCCATCTCACCCAGGGCACCCAGCACGGTTTTCCAGACAAAGGGCGTGTCAGCGCCCCATTTGTTTTTGTGGGCGTAATAGGCCACGGTGAGCATCATCAGCAAGGCCATGAGGCCGCCGGGCAGGATGCCCGCCATGAAGAGCGCGCCCACCGAGACGTTGGACATCATGGCGTAAATCACAAAGGGCAGGCTGGGCGGGATGATGGGACCCAGGGTGGCTGAGGCCGCGGTCACGCCCACTGCAAACTCGGTGCTGTAGCCGTGGTCTTTCATGGCCTTGATTTCAATCGTGCCCAGACCAGCGGCATCGGCAATTGCTGCGCCGCTCATGCCGGCAAACACCACCGAGCCCACCACGTTCACATGACCCAGGCCACCGCGCATCCAGCCCACCAGGGCCAAGGCAAAGTTGTAGATGCGGTTGGTGATGCCCGCGTTGTTCATCAGGTTGCCGGCCAGGATGAAAAACGGCACGGCCAGCAAGGGAAAGGAGTCGATGCCCGACACCATGCGGTGGATCACCACAAAAGGCGGCGTGCTGTCTTGGATCACCAAGTAGATGAGAGCCGAGCCGGCCATGGCAATAGCCACTGGCACGCCACCGGACATCAGAAAGAGAAAAATGATTTTGAGCATGGCGTTTCCGTCAAAAATTTCAGCGATCAGACATCACAGATTCAGGGCGTTCCAGCACGGTGTAGCCGCGCTGAATATGCACCCAGGCCACCCACAGTGAGCGCACGAACATCGAGGCAAAACCAATCAGCACCACGCCGTAGACGATGTTCATGGGCAGGTTGATGACCGTCATCTGGTAGTTGCCGAGCTTGCCCATCATTTGCCAGGTGAGCACCACAGCGGCGCCCAGAAAAAACACCCGGATGAGGTCCACCAAGATGGCCAGGGCGCGGCACAACAAGCTGGGCATATGACGGTATAAAAAATCCACCTGGATGTGGTTGTTCTTGGCCACGCCCACGGCGGCGCCGGTGAACACGGTGGCAATGAGCAAATAGCGGGCAATCTCCTCGGTCCAGGCGGCCGAGTCGTTCAAGGCATAGCGCGTGAAGAATTGATAGAAAACAGTCAACCCCAGGGCCACGAAGAACAGCAACGCAAACCAGGCTTCAAACGGGGTGTCAGAGAAGTCCACCTCTTCATCAACGGCGTGGAACTGGCCGTCGTCGCCCATCACTTGGGGCACATCATCAATGTCGGTCACATGGCTCATGGCGGTTCACATTGGCTAGGGTTGAGGATCAAGCGGATGCTGGCCTTGACCAGACATCCGCTTGCACGACGAGGCGTCAAGCCATCACTTGGCCGCTTGGATGCGGTCGTAGTCGGACTGGGTGAAGCCCATGGACGTCAGGGGCGATTTGTCGAGCACGGCTTTGCGGAAGCTTTCGCGGTCCACATCGACGATTTGCAGGCCGCGCTTGCGGAAGTCGCCCACCAACTCGGACTCACGCTTTTTGATCGCGTCCGATGCGCGTGCAGCAGCTTCGCGGGTCACGTCGGTGAAGATCTTCTTCTCGGCGTCGCTGAGCTTGTTCCAGATATGGGGGGCGATCTGGGTGGTCAAGCCGTCCACGATGTGGCCGGTGAGCATGATGGCCTTTTGCACTTCATAGAACTTCTTGGCTTCGATGGTGGTCAGGGGGTTTTCCTGGGCTTCCACCGTGCCGTTTTGCAAGGCCAGGTACACCTCGGCAAATGCAATCGGGGTGGGGTTGGCGCCGCAAGCCCTGGGTGTGGCCGTGTAGGCGGGCACATCAGGCACGCGGATCTTGAGGCCCTTCATGCCAGCGCAGTCCTTGAAGGGTTTTTGCGCGGTGGTGTGGCGAGCACCGTAGTAGGTGTAGGCCGTGATCTGGATGCCGGTTTTCTGGCGGAACTCGTTGACCATTTCCTGGAACACGTCGCTCTTGGAGTAGGCCAGCAGATGGTCGCCATCTCGGAAGATGAACGGGTAGTAGGCGATGCCCAGGCGGGGGTAGGAGCGCGCTGCGAACGACGGCCCGGAGATGATCATGTCCACCGTGCCCAGTTGCATGCCCTGGTTGATGTCGGTTTCCTTGCCCAGCGTCGAGGCGGGGAAGACTTGGATGTCGAACTTGCCGTTGGTGCGCTTTTTGATTTCCTCGGCTGCCCACACGGATTCGGTGTGATAAGGCTCAGAGGTCTCGTACACGTGCGCCCACTTGAGCTTGGTGGCTTGCGCCTGAGCCAAGCCGCCGCTGAGCAGCGCGGTGGCAGCCAGCAGGCCACAGGCCGCGAGTCGCTTGAGGTGGTGTCGTTTGCTGTGGGTCATGGGGGTCTCCTTGTTGAAATGAACCATGAAATGCTGGCGAGGCGAGACGCCTTCCTTCAGTGAGGGGCGCGGCGCCAGCCCGCGCTGTAGCGTTGAAACGCTTTTCTGAGGTGGGATTGCATGGCGCGTCGTGCGCCCGGCGCGTCATGCGCCACGATGCAATCCAAAACGGCTTGGTGCTCGCCAATGGCGAGCTGCCAGGAATTGGAGTTTTCGAAGTACACGCCCAGGCGCTCGAACAAGGTGTTGTCGCGCGCACGCCAGTACAGGCTCAGGGTGTCGAGCAAGACGCTGTTGCCGCTGGCTTGGGCCACGGCCAAATGAAAGGCTTCATCGCCATCGCGGGGCGGGCGGCCTGCCTTGGCCTCGCGGCGCATGAGGGTGAGGGCGCTGCGGATGGCGCGCAGCTGCGCGGACTGGGCATTGTGGGCAGCCAAGGCTGCGAGCTCGCCTTCGATGAGCAAGCGCGCCTGCAAGACCTCCAGCGGTCCCCACTCATCGCTGTCCACCGGTTCGGTCTCGGCCACGCGGGCGGACCGAATGCCCTGGGACGAACGGCTGGGGGGTGAGCAGACATAAATCCCCGAGCCCGTGCGCACCTCGATCAGGCCTTCGACCTCGAGTGCGATCAGCGCCTCGCGCACGGAGGGGCGGCTCACGCCCAGTTGCAAGGCCAAGTCGCGTTCGGCGGGCAAGCGCTCGCCGCTGGCAAACCGCCCCTGGGCAATGAGCTCGCGCACCCGCTCGGCAATTTGCCGATACAGGCGAACGGTGGTCAGCGGTGTGGACGCGGTGCTCATTCGGGAAGGAACCTAGGGGATTGTTCGGGTTCGACAATTGGTAAGACCAATTCCATAATCCTTTCACGAAACCTCGTTGCCGTTGCCTGTCGTTAACCCCTAATGCTGCCCCCCAGCTCCCCGCCCCATGTCTGACGTCGTCATAGAACGCGCCTGGCTGCGCCAGGTCAACTTGCCGCCCAAGGTGGTGCGCACCGATGCCATCCAATCCTTTGTGACCCAGGAAACGGTCTTGCTCACGCTGCAATGCAGCGACGGGTTGCAAGCCACGGGCTATGCCTACACGATTGGCACAGGGGGCTCGTCGGTGGTGGCCTTGCTGCGCGACCACCTGGTGCCGCGCCTGCTGGGGCGCAACCCCTGGCATACCGAGGCGATCTGGCGCGATTTGTTTTTCCACACCCACGCCACTGCGGTGGGTGCCATCACCAGCCTGGCGCTGGCCTGTGTCGACACGGCCTTGTGGGATTGGCGTGCTCGCGCGCAGCAACTGCCCTTGTGGCTGGCGCTGGGCGGCGCGCAACCCCGCTTGCCCGTTTACACCACCGAAGGCGGCTGGTTGCACCTGAGCGCGGCCGAGCTGGTGGACCAGACCCTGGCCGCCAAAGCCCAGGGCTTTCAAGGGGCCAAGATCAAGGTGGGTCGCCCGCATGTGAGCGAGGACGTGGCGCGCCTGCGTGCCGTGCGCGATGCCGTGGGGGCAGGCTTTGAAATCATGACCGATGTCAACCAGGGCTTGAACCGCCCCGAGATCGTGCGCCGCGCCCATGCGTTTGACGGACTGGACCTGGCCTGGCTGGAAGAACCTTTGCCCGCTGAAGATGTGAGCGCCCATCGGCAGTTGCGCGAGCACACCAGCATCCCCATTGCCGTGGGCGAATCCATGTACCACCTGGCGCAGTTTCGCGAATACCTCGAGCAAGGTGCCTGCAGCATCGTCCAGCCCGATGTGGCGCGCATCGGGGGCATCACCCCGTGGATCAAGGTGGCTCACCTCGCCGAGGGCTTTGATGTGCCCGTGTGCCCCCACTTCCTCATGGAATTGCATGTGAGCCTGTGCGCGGCTGTGCCCAATGCGCGCTGGGTGGAATACATCCCCCAGCTTGACGACATCACCCATTCCCGCATCCACGTGGCCGATGGATTTGCCCACGCGCCCCACACGCCCGGCCTGGGCATCGACTGGGACTGGGACGTCATCGCCCACCGTCAGCTTTTTTCACTGGAGGTCAAACCAACATGAGACTCAAGGACAAACAGGTGCTGGTCACCGCAGCCGGTCAGGGCATGGGGCGTGCAGCCGCCGTGGCCATGGCCCAGGAAGGGGCGAAGGTCCTGGCCACCGACGTCAGGGCAGAGTTGCTCGAATCGCTCAAGGGCGTGGCCAATGTCAGCACCGCCGTGCTGGATGTGACCAAGAAAAGCGACATCCAGAAGGTGGTGACCAGCCTGCCCCGGCTCGATGTGCTGTTCAACTGCGCGGGCTTTGTCCACCACGGCACCATCCTGGAGGCCACCGACGAGCAGTGGGACTTTGGCTTCAGCCTCAATGTGCGCTCGCAGTTCTGGGCCATCCAGGCCGCGCTGCCCCTGCTGCTCCAAGGCGGTGGCGGCAGCATCATCAACATGGCCAGCGTGTGCGGCAGCATCAAGGGCTTGCCCAACCGCTTTGTGTATGGCGCGACCAAGGCCGCCGTGATTGGCCTCACCAAGAGCGTGGCTGCTGACTACGTGCGCCAGGGCATCCGCTGCAACTGCATTTGCCCCGGCACGGTGGAAACGCCTTCGCTGCACGACCGCATCAATGCCTTTGCCGACCCCGAGCAGGCACGGCGGGACTTCATCGCCCGACAGCCCATGGGGCGATTGGCGCAGCCCGAAGAGATCGCGCCCCTGATCGTGTTCCTCGCCAGTGACGAATCCCAATTCGCCACCGGCAATGCCTACATGATCGATGGCGGGATGACCATTTGAAAAAAGGTCAATCAAGTGACAGCCCCCTGCAATGGGGCATCAATCTTTGTTCAAATGACGAGCCTGTTTGGGTGCAAGGAAGCGCCCTGACATCGTCAACACACTGGAGTGATTCATGAAACTGGTTCGTTATGGCAACCCTGGAAAAGAAAAACCCGGCCTCATCGATGCCGATGGCAAATTGCGCGACCTGAGCAAAGTGGTCAAGGACATCACGCCCGATGTGCTCGATGCCAAGTCACTGGCCAAGCTCTCCAAACTCAACACCGCCAAGCTTCCCCTGGTCAAGGGCAAGCCCCGCATGGGTTGCCCCGTCAATGGCATCAGCAAGTTCGTGGCCATTGGCCTGAACTATGCCGATCACGCTGCCGAAGCCGGCATGCCTGTGCCCAAGGAACCCATTGTGTTTTTCAAGGCCAACAGCTGCATCCAAGGCCCCAACGATGACGTGATGCTGCCCAAGGGCTCGGTCAAGTCCGACTGGGAAGTCGAGTTGGGCGTGGTGATTGGCACGCGCGCTTCCTATGTCTCGCAAAAAGAGGCGCTGGACCACGTGGCTGGCTATTGCCTGATCAACGACGTGTCCGAGCGTGAACTGCAAATCGAGCGTGGCGGCACCTGGGACAAGGGCAAGGGCTGCGACACCTTCGGACCCATTGGCCCTTGGCTGGTGACCCGCGACGAAGTGCCCAATCCGCAAAAACTCGGCATGTGGCTGGATGTCAACGGCGAGCGCATGCAAACGGGCAACACCAAGACCATGATCTTCAACGTGGCCAAGCTGGTGAGCTATGTCAGCTCGCTCATGACCCTCATGCCAGGTGATGTGATCACCACCGGCACGCCGCCTGGTGTGGGCATGGGCAGAAAGCCCCACGCCATCTTCCTCAAGCGAGGCGATGTCATGACCCTGGGCATCGATGGCCTGGGCACGCAAACGCAAAAAGTCGTGGCTTACAAAAAGTCCTGAGGCCGGATGACGGTCACGGAAGGGTCGGACAAGGGCTCGACATCGAAGACCTTGTCGCCTTCCGGGTCGGCCACGCCCGTGGCCTTGAGACCCACAAAATCAAATTGCTTTGAATCCATGAGGTGCGAGGGCACGGTGTGCTGCAAGGCATGCAGCATGTTGTCCAGCCGCCCCGGGTGGCGGCGTTCCCACTCGCGCAGCATCTCGCCCACTTGCTGACGTTGCAGGTTGTCCTGGCTGCCGCACAAGGTGCAGGGGATGATGGGGAACTCGCGATGCTCAGCCCAGGTGCTCAGGTCGTCTTCGCTCACCAGCGCCAGAGGCCGGATGACCACATGCCGCCCATCGTCGCTCATCAGCTTGGGGGGCATGGCTTTGAGCTTGCCGCCAAAAAACATGTTGAGCAACAGGGTTTGCAAAATGTCGTCGCGGTGGTGCCCCAGTGCGATCTTGGTGGCGCCGAGTTCATCGGCCACCCTGTACAAAATGCCCCGGCGCAGGCGGCTGCACAGGCTGCACATGGTTTTGCCCTCGGGGATCTTGTCCTTGACGATGGAGTAAGTGTCCTGGGTTTCGATGTGAAACGGCACACCCAGCTCGGTGAGGTAGTTGGGCAGCACATGGGCCGGAAAGCCGGGCTGCTTTTGATCGAGGTTGACCGCCACCAACTCGAAGCGAATGGGCGCGCGCGCTTGCAGCTTGAGCAAGATGTCGAGCAGGCCATAGCTGTCTTTGCCGCCCGAGAGGCAGACCATGACCTTGTCGCCCTCTTCGATCATGTTGTAGTGAACGATGGCCTCGCCCACCAGACGGCACAAGCGTTTTTCCAGCTTGTGCATTTCGCGCTGGTGTTTGGCCTGGGCCTGGGCGGAGCGAGCGGGTGGAAGGTCTTGGGGATGGTTCATGGGATCACCACAAGCCGGTTTCCATGCGAATCGCCACTTCGCAGTCGTCAAAGATTTCAAGCTTGGCGATGCGCACCCGCACGCCCACCACGCCAGGCAATTGCATGAGGCGGTCGGCGAGTTTGCCAATCAGGGTCTCGAGCAGGTTCACATGCTCAGCGGTGCATTCATCAATGATGATGGCGCGCACCTTGCGGTAATCGAGCACATGGGTGATCTCGTCGTCCTTGGGGTGCAGCGGCTGCGAGCCCATGTTGAGCTCGGCATCGACCTGAATCGGTTGGGGCGAGGCCTTTTCGTGGTCCAGGATGCCCAGGTTGGCATCAAAGCGCAGGCCGCTGAGGCTGAGGGTTTGGTGGCCCTTGGTCATCATGATGAAGACCCCATGAGTGAAAAATCGCGCTCAAAGCGCATGAGGTGTTGACCACCATCGACCAGCAGCGTGGTCCCCGTGATGGCCGGGTTGGCGAGGGCAAAGGCCACCGTCTGCGCCACATCGTCGGGGCTGGACGAGCGACCCAGCGGCGAGAGCCGATGCAGGCGTTCGAAGTCCTCGGGCGAGAGCATCTGGCTGGTGAGGGTGAGGCCAGGCGCGACGCCCACCACGCGCAGCGTGGGCGCGAGGGCTTGCGCGAGCAAGGTGTTGGCCGATTCCAGGGCGGCCTTGGACAAGGTGTAGCTCAGGAAGTCAGGGTTGGGGTTCCAGAGTTTTTGATCGAGCAGGTTCACCACCGCCCCCCTGGCTTGGCGCTCGCTCAGGTGGCGATGCAAGGCCACGGCCAGCAGCACGGGCGCAGCCGTGTTGCAGGCCATGTGGGCGTGCAAGCTGGCATGGCCAAAACTTTGGGCGTCGTCGAAGTCAAAGAGCGAGGCGCTATTGACCACGGCATCGACCTGCCCCAGGCCGCTGATGGCGTTGGCCATGAGCCCTCGGGTGGCGGCCTCGTCGCTCAAGTCGGCTTGCAGCACCAGGCTTCGCACCCCCAGCGCCTGGCACTCCTGTGCGGTGGCTTGCGCCTCCTCGGGCGATCCGCGGTGGTGAACCACCACCGACCAGCCCTTGGCCGCGAGGGTCAGCGCCATGTGGCGACCCAGGCGCTTGGCCGCGCCGGTGACGAGCACCACGCCGGGTTGGGGTTGGGCAGAAGAAGAGGGGTTCATTCGGGGACAATCGCCAGCTATGAAGTCAGCGCCAAGTGTACCGACCCCCTCGAGTGAGCGCGGTTCCACGCCTTTGCAACAGCACATCGCCAAGGCCATGGCCGAGGCCGGGGGCTGGCTGCCGTTTGACCAGTTCATGCACCTGGCCTTGTACGCCCCTGGCATGGGTTACTACAGCCGCGCCCATGCGCAAAGCCGGCGCATCGGCCACATGCCCAGCGGCGGCAGTGACTTTGTGACTGCGCCCGAGCTCTCGCCCTGGTTTGGCCAGGCGCTGGCTCGCTCGGTGGCGCAGGCGCTGAAGGTCACGGGCACGCGGCGCGTCATCGAATTTGGCGCAGGCCAGGGCACCCTCGCCGCCCAGTTGCTCACGCACTTGGGCGATGCGGTGGATCACTACGACATCGTGGAGGTGTCAGCGGGCATGCGCAGCTTGCAGCGCGAAGCCCTGCTGGCCTGGGGTCCCAAGGTCAATTGGCTGGATGCCTGGCCGCAGGCGGCCAGGGCGGTGGTCGTCGCCAACGAATTGCTCGATGCCATGCCCGTGAAGTTGCTGCAACGTCGCGCGGGCGTGTGGCATGAGCGCGGTGTGACTCTGGACCCGCTGAGCGGAGCCTTTGTGTGGGCTGAGCGCTTGACCGACTTGCGCCCGCCCTGCGAGATTGCGGGCGACCATGACCATGTGTGCGAAATCCATCCTCAGGCGCAGGCCTTTGTGCGCAGCCTGGCCGAGCACTGGCAACAGGGTGCGGCCTTTTTCATCGATTACGGATTCCCCGAGGCAGAGTACTACCTGCCCCAGCGCCACATGGGCACGGTGATGTGTCATCAGGCGCACCGCAGCGACCCCGATCCCTTGCAGGCCGTCGGCGAGAAAGACATCACCGCCCACGTCAATTTCAGTGGCCTGGCCTTGAGCGCCCAAGAGGCGGGACTTCACGTGCTGGGTTACACCAGCCAGGCGCACTTCCTGCTCAACAGCGGCCTGCTTGAGGGGCTGGATGCCGCGCCGCTGGCCGAGCAGGTCATGGCCATGAAGCTGGTCAACGAGCATGAAATGGGTGAGCTCTTCAAGGTGCTGGCCCTGGGCGTGGGCCAAGCCTGGTTGCCCATGGGGTTTGAGCGCAACGACCGCAGCCACCGGCTATGACCCCGCCCACCCTGCTTCACATCGCCAAAGGCACAGGCTAAACCATGTGGCGCTGGTTGCTGGTTGTGTTCATCAGCCTCTTGCTCTTGCAAGGCATTTGGCCCTGGCTCAGGCGCTTTGGCCTGGGTCGTTTGCCGGGCGACATCCACTTTCGCGTGGCAGGCCGTGAGTTCCACCTGCCCATCACCACCACATTGATCCTGAGCGCCGTGTGTGCTTTGCTGGCCAAGCACTTGTAGCGGTGAATGCCCTGTTCGCTTCAGGTTCACGCATCGCGCTTAGCATAGGCAAGGATTGAGGACGAGAACATGAGTGAGCCCACCCCATTGCAGAAGAGACAACGCAAAACCCCCTGGTCGGTCTGGATCACGGCCATCGTGCTGCTGGCCGCTGCGGCCGCTGGTGGCTGGCTGGTTTACCAGCGCATGAATCCCGGCGAAGCGCCCAGCGCTGGCGCTGGCGGTCCCGGAGGTCCGGCGTCCGGTGCGCGGCCTGAAGGTGCAGGCGCACGGCCAGAGGGCGCGGGGACACGCCCGAACGGTGAAGGTGGCCAAGGTGGACAGCGCGGCCAATCGGGACAAGGTGGTCAGAACGCGCAAAGCGCACCCGGTGGTCCAGGTGGTCCAGGTGCCCCTGGTGGTCGCAGCGACGGCGGCGGTGGCGGCGGTCGCCCACAGCCAGTGAGCGCGGGCGAGGTCAAGCGCATGGATGTGCGCCAGTGGGTCAAGGCCCTGGGCACGCTCACCGCCATGAACACGGCCATTGTTCGCGCCAAGGTCGATGGCGAGCTGGTGGCCTTGCTCTTCAAGGAAGGGCAAATGGTGCAAGCGGGTGAAGTCCTCGCGCGCATCGACTCGCGCAGCCTGGACGCGCAGGTGGTGCAGGCTCAAGGCCAACTGGCCAAGGACTCGGCTCAGCTGGCCAATGCCCAACTGGACTTGAAGCGCTACGAAGACTTGCTGGCCAAAGGGGCCATCGCCCGTCAGCAGGTCGAGACCCAGGCCGCGCTGGTGCGCCAGCTCCAGGGTACGGTGGAGTCGGACCAGGCGCAGCTCAAGCTCGCGCAATTGCAACGCAGTTTCTCGGATGTGCGCGCACCCATCTCGGGGCGCTTAGGCCTCAAGCAGGTCGATCTGGGCTCGCTGGTGCGCAGCTCCGACCCCAATGGCCTGGTGAGCATCACGCAAACCCATCCCATGGCGGCGGTGTTTGCCGTGCCCGAAATCCATGTGGCCGATGTGCAAAGGCAATTGCGCGCCAAGCAAGCCGTGCGGGTCGAGGCCTGGAGCCGCGATGACGCCACGCGCCTGGCCACCGGGGTGGTGGACAGCACCGACAACGCCATCGACACGGCCACGGGCACCTTGCGCATCAAGGCCAGCCTGCCCAACCCCAAGGGCGAGTTGTTCCCCAACCAGTTTGCCAACATCCGCTTGCTGCTCAACGACCTCAAGGACACGCTGGCCGTGCCCACCGCCGCCATTCAGCGCGGCGCCATGGGCACCTTTGTGTACGTGGTGGGCGAGGGCGGCAAGGTCCGCATCGAGAAAGTGGGCTTGCTCGCCGTCGAAGGTGATTGGCAAGCCGTCACGGGCTCGCTCAATCCGGGCGAGCAGGTCGTCACCGATGGGGGGGACCGTCTGCGCAATGGCTCGGTGGTGAGCGTGGTGGGTCGCAAGAAGCCGTGAACCTCTCGCGCCCTTTCATCCTGCGCCCGGTCGCCACATCGTTGCTGATGCTGGCTTTGCTGCTCAGCGGCGTGCTGGCCTATCGCTGGTTGCCTGTGTCGTCCCTGCCGCAGGTGGACTACCCCACCATTCAGGTGCGAGCCCTGTATCCGGGCGCCAGTCCGAGTGTGATGTCCACCGGCGTCACCGCACCCCTGGAGCGGCAATTTGGTCAGATCCCGGGGCTGGAGCACATGTCTTCGGTCAGCTCGGCGGGGGCATCAAGTATCACCCTGCGCTTCACGCTGGACACGCCACTGGAGGTGGCCGAGCAAGGCGTGCAGGCCGCCATCAATGCTGGCACCAACCTGTTGCCCAACGACATGCCCATGCCGCCGGTCTACAACAAGGTCAACCCCGCCGATGCGCCCGTGCTGACCCTGGCCTTGAGCTCGCCCTCCTTGCCCATCACGCGCGTGCACGACCTGGTGGAAAACCGCCTGGCCTTGCGCTTGTCGCAAGTGCAGGGCGTGGGGTTGGTGAGCGTGGCCGGACCGCGCCGCCCCGCCGTGCGCGTGCAGGTCAACACGCAAGCCTTGGCGGTGGCGGGCTTCACGTTGGACGATGTGCGCAATGCCATCACCGGCGCCAATGTGAACTTGCCCAAGGGCACCTTCGATGGCCCCGCACGCGCCTCCTCGCTCGATGCCAACGACCAGTTGCAGTCGCCCCAGGACTATGCCCGGCTCATCATTGCCTACAAGTCCGGCAACCCCTTGCGCCTGGGCGATGTGGCCGAGGTCGTCGAAGCGCCTGAGAACGCCCGCACGGCCGCTTGGTCCGATGCACAACCGGCGGTGCTGCTCAACATCCAGCGCCAGCCTGGGGCGAATGTGATTGAAACGGTGGAGCGCGTGCGCAAGCTGTTGCCACAAATCAAGGCCAATTTGCCCGAGTCAGTGGACCTCACCGTGGTGAGTGACCGCACCGACACCATCCGCGCCTCGGTGCGCGATGTGCAGTTTGAATTGATGCTGGCCGTGGCGCTGGTGGTGGCCGTGATCTTTTTGTTTCTGCGCAACCTCGCGGCCACGGCCATTCCTGCGGTGGTCGTGCCCTTGTCGCTGGTGGGCACCTTTGGCTTCATGTACCTCGCGGGCTTTTCCATCAACAACCTCACCCTCATGGCGCTCACCATCGCCTCGGGCTTTGTGGTGGACGCCGCCATCGTGATGATTGAAAACATTGCCCGCCACATGCACGACCACCCCGAGCGCCATCCGGTGGATTCGGCGCTGCAAGGTGCGCGTCAAATCGGGTTCACCATCGTGTCGCTGACTTTCTCGCTGGTGGCAGTGCTCATCCCCTTGCTGTTCATGGGCGGCGTGGCGGGGCGGCTTTTTCACGAATTCGCCATCACCCTGGCGGTGTCCATCCTGATTTCTGCGGTGGTCTCGCTCACGCTCACGCCCATGTTGTGCGCGCACTGGCTGGGGCGGGGCCAGCGCGGGGAAGACCACAGTCGCACCGATTGGCTCACGCCCTGGATTGCCGCCTACGAACGCCGTTTGCGCTGGGTGCTGGATCGCCCCGGCCCCACGCTGGGCGCGTTTGGCCTCACGCTGGTGCTCACCGTGGTTGTGTACCTGCTGGTGGCCAAGGGCTTTTTCCCACGCCAGGACACAGGCCTCATTCAGGGCTTCACCCAGGCCGAGCAGTCGATTTCCTATGCGGCCATGAGCGAGCGTCAACGCGCCTTGAGCGAAGCCTTGCTGCAAGACCCGGCCGTTGCCCATGTGAGTGCCTTCATTGGCGTCGATGGCCAAAACCCCAGCATCAACAATGGTCGACTGAATGTGCAGCTCAAGCCCAAGGGGGAGCGCGATGAGCTCGACACCGTGCTGCAGCGACTGACCACCCGCGCCCAGACCGTGCCCAGCATGACGGTGTATTGGCAGCCCGTGCAAGACCTGAGCATCGAGGATCAGGTCTCGCGCACGCCCTACCGTTTCTTGCTGACAGGACCCGACGAGCTGCAACTGGCAGAGTGGTCGCGCCGCTTGCAGGCCGCGCTTGCTGGCCACCCCGCCATCGCCACCGCCGCCACCGATTGGCAAGACCAGGGCTTGCAGGCCTTTGTGCGCATTGACCGCGATGCTGCCAGCCGCCTGGGGGTCAATGTCTCGGCGGTGGACAACGCGCTCTACAACGCCTTTGGCCAGCGCCTCATCTCCACCATCTTCACGCAGAGCAACCAGTACCGCGTGGTGATCGAGGCCAAAGGCCAGTTCACCGAGGGCACGCAGGCGCTGGAAAACGTTTTTGTTGCCACGGCATCGGGCAAGCCGGTGCCGCTGTCTAGCCTAGCGAGCATCGAAACCCGCCCTGCGGTGCTCACCCTCATGAGGGCAAACCAATATCCTTCGGTGACGTTGAGCTTTGACCCTGCCCGCACCGCCTCATTGGGCGAGGCTGTGGCCGCCATCGACAAAGCTTGGCAAGGCCTCAAGGCCCAGGGCTTGCCAGCCAGCATAAGTGCGCAATTCGAGGGCGTGGCGCTGGCCTTTCGTGCCAGCCTGGTGGACACGCTGTGGCTGATCCTGGCGGCGGTCATCACCATGTACATCGTGCTGGGCGTGCTGTATGAGAGCTATGTCCATCCCGTGACCATCCTCTCGACCCTGCCCTCGGCGGCGATTGGGGCCTTGCTGGCCTTGTGGCTGTCGGGCACGGAGCTGGGCCTCATCGCCGTGATTGGCATCATCTTGCTCATTGGCATCGTCAAGAAAAACGCCATCATGATGATTGACTTTGCCCTGGACGCGCAGCGCGAGCAGGGCATGAATGCACGCGAGGCCATCGAACAGGCCTGCGCCTTGCGATTCAGACCCATCCTCATGACCACCCTGTGTGCGTTGCTGGGCGCCTTGCCGCTCATGTTGAGCACGGGCGTGGGCAGTGAGCTGCGCCACCCCTTGGGCCTCACGCTGGTGGGCGGGCTGGTGGTGAGCCAATGGCTCACCTTGTTCACCACCCCGGTGATTTACCTGTGGTTTGAGCGGCTTGCCCAGACCCACACGAACAGGCGGGGGGCGGTGTGAGCGTCTCGCGCTGGGCAACGATCAAACCGGTGGCCACCACCTTGCTGAGCCTGGGCGTGGCCATCGCCGGGGTGCTGGCCTATTTCCAGTTGCCGATTGCGCCCTTGCCCAAGGTGGAGTTCCCAGTGATTTCGGTGACGGCCAACCTGCCCGGTGCCAGCCCCGAGACCATGGCCGCGACCGTGGCCACGCCGCTCGAGCGTGCGCTGGGTGCGATTTCGGGCGTCAATGAAATGACCTCGTATTCCTCCGATGGCAGCACGCGCGTGAGCCTGCAGTTTGAGCTCTCGCGCAACATCGACGACGCAGCGCGCGAGGTGCAAGCCGCCATCAATGCGGCGCGCCCCATGCTGCCCTCGGGCATGCCTAGCCTGCCCACCTACCGCAAGGTCAACCCGGCCAGCGCCCCCATCCTCATCATTGCGCTGACCTCGCCCACGTACTCGCGCGGGCAAATGTATGACGTGGCCTCCACCTTGCTCTCGCAACGCCTGTCGCAAATCGAGGGTGTGGGTCAGGTCTCCATTGGTGGTGGGGCTTTGCCCGCCGTGCGCGTGAACGTGCGCCCCAGCCAGCTGATGTCGCATGGCGTGTCGCTCGAGGACGTGCGCTCCACCTTGCTGGCTGGCAACACCAATCGCCCTAAAGGCATGGTCGAAGACGGCGACAGCGCCTGGCAGCTTGAGGCCAATGACCAGGCGCGCACCGCCAGCGACTTTGGCGACCTCATCATTCGCCATGTCAATGGCGCGGCCTTGCGCGTGCGCGATGTGGCCGAGGTGAGCGAGTCGGTGCAAGACAGCCGCGTCTTCGGTGCGGTCGATGGCAAGCCCGCCGTGATGCTGGTGGTGTCCCAACAACCCGATGCCAATGTCATCGACACGGTGGACCGCATCCACGCCCTCATGCCGCAATTGCGCGCAAGCATCCCCAAAGAGATCCGCATGGAGGTGGTGCAGGACCGCACCCCCTCGATTCGCGCCTCGCTCACCGAGATCCAAAAAGCCATGGCCATCTCTGCTGGCCTGGTGGTGCTGGTGGTGGGGCTGTTTTTGCGCCGCGTGCGTGCCGCGCTCATCCCCAGTGTGGCCTTGCCCCTGTCGTTGCTGGGCGCGGTGGCCTGCATGCACCTGCTGGGCTTTAGCCTCAACAACCTCACCCTCATGGCCCTCACCATTGCCACGGGCTTTGTGGTGGACGATGCCATCGTGGTGGTGGAGAACGTCTCTCGGCATCTGGAAAAAGGCCTGGAGCCACTGCAGGCGGTGCTGCTGGGCACGCGCGAGATCAGCTTCACCATTGTGTCCATCAGCCTGTCCCTGGTGGCCGTGTTCATCCCCATCCTCTTCATGGGCGGGGTGCTGGGTCGCCTGTTCCACGAATTTGCGGTGACGCTCTCGGCGGCCATCCTGGTGAGCATGGTGGTGTCGCTCACCACCACGCCGATGATGTGCGCCAAGTGGCTCGCACCCAGGGCGGGTGCGCAAGGGCCTGCCAGGCGACCCAGCCGCATGCGCCGCTGGTATCGCCAGACCCTGGCTTGGTCGCTGCGCCACCCCATCACCATGCTGGTGTTGCTGGCCCTCACCATTGGCCTGAACATCACGCTCTACCGCATCGTTCCCAAGGGCATGTTCCCGCAGCAGGACTCGGGGCGCATCTTTGGCTCGGTGCGCGCCGATCAAAGCGCGTCCTTCGAGTCCATGCAAGAGCGCCTCACCACCTTCATGAACATCATTCAGAAGGATCCCGCGGTGGCCCATGTGATTGGCTACACCGGTGGGCGCAGCCGCAACACGGCCATCATGTTCATCACGCTCAAGCCCCTGGCCGAGCGCGACGACAGTGCGCGCGACTTTGTCACGCGCATGCGCAAAAACCTCTCGCGCGAGCCAGGTGCCCGCCTCTTTCTGGTGCCCGCGCAAGACATCCGCATGGGTGCGCGCCCCTCGGACTCGCAATACGAGTTCACCGTCAAGGCCGATGAGCTCGAGCAGCTGCGCGAATGGGAGCCCAAGTTGAGGCAAACCCTCTCCAAGCTCAAGGAGGTGACCGACATCTCTACCGACTACGAGGAGCGCGGCTTGAGCACCCGGCTGGTGATCGATCGCGAAGCCTTGGCGCAATACGGCCTCACCATGCGCGATGTCTCCAGCACCCTCACCAATGCCTTCAGCCAGCGCCTCGCTGGCGTGATTTACAACCCGCTCAACCAGTACCGCGTGGTGCTTGAACTCTCGCCCGAGTGGCTCACCAGCCCCGAGATGCTCAAGAACCTCAACGTCATCAATGCGCAAAAGGTGGCGGTGCCCCTGATGCAGGTCGCCAGGCTCGAGTTGTCCAATTCGTCACTCAGCGTGAGTCACGATGGCGGCGTGCCTTCTGACACCTTCAGCTTCAACCTGGCCGATGGGGTGTCGCTCTCCGAGGCCACGCTGGCGGTGAACCAGGCTGTGGCCGAGTTGCGCATGCCCATTGCTGTGCGCGGGAGTTTTTCGGGCAACGCGGGCGCATTCCAGTCGTCCATGTCCAGCCAGCCGTGGTTGATCGCGGCGGCCTTGCTCACCCTCTACATCGTGCTGGGCATCCTCTACGAAAGCCTCTTGCATCCGCTCACCATCCTCTCCACCCTGCCCTCGGCCGGGGTGGGCGCGCTCATGGCGCTCATGGCCTTTGGCACCGAGTTTTCGCTGGTGGCCTTCATTGGCGTGATGCTGCTGGTGGGCATCGTCAAGAAAAATGCCATCCTCATGATTGACTTTGCCCTGGTGCGTCAGCGTGCCGGCGCAACCCCCGCGCAGGCGATCTTCAAGGGCGCTGTGCTGCGCGTTCGCCCCATCCTCATGACCACGGCCACCGCCATGCTCGGGGCCTTGCCCTTGGCCCTGGGCTCGGGTGATGGCTCTGAATTGCGCAAGCCCCTGGGCATTTCAGTCATGGGGGGCTTGTTGGTGAGCCAGTGGCTCACGCTCTACACCACGCCCGTGGTGTTCGTCGCCCTGGAGCGCTTGCGCGCACGCTGGCAACGCAAGCCTCGGGCTGCGCTGCCCAGCCTGGAGAATGCTCAGCATGCACATTGAACAACGCCTTTGCAAAACCTGGATCCCGATGCTGTGCGCGGCGCTGACGCTGGCGGGCTGCAGCTTGCTGCCCCTGGGGACCACCACGCCTTCGCCAAGCGCCAAGTCACAGGCCGCAGCGGCTCAGGCCACTCCCGTGCCCGAGGTTCAGGCCTGGTGGCGCGCCTGGAATGACGAGACCCTCAACCAGTTGCAAGACCGTTTGCTGGCGCAGACGCCGGGCGTGCAAATCGCCAGCGCCAAGGTGCGCCAGGCTCAGGCGGCGTTGCAGGCCTCGCAAGCCAGCTTGTGGCCAACCGTGGCAGTGCAGCCGGGCGTGAGCCGAGCGCAAACCAGCAGCGCGGGCGCGACCAACACCGTGAGCCTGTCGGCGCCCGTGAGCTGGGAGCTCGATGTCTGGGGACGTTTGGCCGAGACCGAGCGCGCCAGCAAAGCCCGGCTGGTGGCCAGCCAGGCCGACCTGGCCTTGGCCAGGGTCTCGGCGCAGGCCACCCTGGTGCAGTTGTATGTGCAGGTGCGCGCCGCTGAGCGGCAGTTGCAGGTGCTGCAAGACACCGAGGTGGCTCAGCAGCGTGCGCTGGACATCACTCAGGCCCGTGAAGAGGCGGGCGTGTCGTCCACCCAGGATGTGGTTCAGGCGCGCTTGCAGTGGCGCAATACCCAGGCGCAGCGCATGGAGGTGAGCAGCACACACGCCAACCTCTTGCATGCCCTGGCCGTGCTCCTGGGCGATGAACCGCAAAGCCTCAACTGGACGCGAACAGGCAGGCTGCCTCAGCCCGCCGCATTGCCGCAGCGGGTCTCGGCTGATGTGCTCCAGCGCCGCCCCGATGTGGCCTCTGCCCAGGCCAGCGTGCTGGCCGCGCAAGCCAGCGTAGGGGCAGCGCAAAAAGCGTTTTTCCCCAACGTGACGTTCAGCGCGTCGGCTGGCTACAAAAGCGTGGATCTGGCCAATTTGCTCACCGCGCCATCGCGGGTGTGGAGCCTGGGCACGGCGGTGGCGCTCAATGTGGTGGATGGTGGCGCGCGCCGCGCAGCCACCGAGCAAGCGCAAGGCGTGTTGGACCAGGCCGGTGCCACCTATCGCCAAACCGTGCTGGGGGCCTTGCAGGAAGTGCAAGACAACCTTGTGCTCGCCGCCAACCTCAAGGAGCAGGTGGGCTTGCGCGACGATGCACTCGAGGCGGCGCGTCGCAATTTGGCGTTGACCGAGGCGCAGTACCAGGCGGGCACGGTGAGCTACCTCAATGTGATCCTTGCGCAAACCAGCGCCCTCAATGCCGAGTTGTCGGCGGTGACGGACCGCTCCAAGCTGCTGCAAGCGCACAACCAGTTGCTCAAGAATTTGCTGGGCAATTGAGCGCAGGCGTGCAGGGGCAATGAACGGGCAAGGTCATGGGGCAGGGCAGCCCACTATCATTCCCAACCATTTCCAATAAAGGCAGATCGCGTGAGCCAGACCTTGCAAGCGTGGGTGCACACCCTTCAGTTCGCAGCCCAAGACATCATCAGCGTGGAACTTCGACCCGTGCAGGGCGACTTCCCCGCCTTCGAGGCGGGTTCACACATCGACTTGCATTTGCCCAACGGCATGGTGAGGAGTTACTCCTTGCTCAACGACAGCAGCGAGCGGCACCGCTATGTGCTGGGCGTGCTCAAAGACCGCCAAAGCCGGGGCGGCTCGCGCTGTGTGCACGAGCAATTGCGCGTGGGCATGACCCTGACCCTGAGCGCGCCGCGCAACCACTTTGCCTTGCACGAAAGCGCCAGCCATTCGGTGCTGATTGCCGGCGGCATTGGGGTCACGCCCATCCTGTGCATGGGCCGCAGGCTCAAGGCATTGGGGCGTTCGTTCGAGGTGATGTACTTTGCCCGTTCACGCGCCAGCGCAGCCTTTGTGGGCGACATCGAGGCCCTGGGGGCACCCACCACCTGGCACTTCGACGACGAGCAGGTCGGCCCCCCTGACCTCAAGGCCTTGCTGGCTCGGCGTGCGCCCGATTCCCAAACGCACCATTACGCCTGTGGCCCAGCCGTGATGCTCGACGCCTTTGAGGCGCACTGCCAGGCGCTGGGGCATCCGCATGCGCACATCGAGCGCTTTGCGGCGGTGGCGGTGGCCGCCTCGGCTGATGCCAAAGATCGCTTCACCGTGGAGTTGCGCCAAAGCGGCTTGCACTTCGAGGTGGGTCCTGGCCAAACTCTGCACCAATGCCTGATCGACATGAATGCCAATGTGCCCTTCAGTTGCGAGCAAGGCATTTGCGGGTCTTGCCAGACTCGGGTGATCGACGGGGTGGTGGATCACCGCGACAGCGTGCTCACCCCCGAGGAGCAGGCGCGCAATGACGTGATGATGGTCTGCGTCTCGGGCTGCAAGAGCGACAAACTGGTCCTGGATTTATAAGACTGCCCTGACCAGCTTGTGGATCAGGCGCAAGCCCACTACGCCATCTAAGGCTGACTCTGCCGCGCGATGGCCGCCTCGCGTGCCGCATCGATGTGCTGTGCCACCCCCGCGCCTTTGAGCCCGAGGCTGTGCGCTTCCTGGGCCAAGGCGGCGGTGTCCACCGACAGTGCCGCCCGCAGCGCCTCGCGCAGCCGCTGGCTTTGGGGGTAGTCGCGATCCTCCAGGCCCGTGCGCCCGCGTGCATCGCACTCGCAGGCGAGCAGCACATGCTCAAAGCGCTCGGGTCGGCGCAGGGCATCGCATCGTTGCAGCAAGCGCAGGCTCGCTGCCGCACCAAAGCCCAGGCTCTGGTGGATGTGGCCATGCTCGGCAGCCACCACCAGGGCCAATTCCTTGCACGCGGCAGGCACACGCCAGCGCTCGCTCAGTTGCCGCAACAAGGGCAGGCTGCGCGACTCATGTCCCAGGTGGCGCGGCCACAACTCGGTGGGCGTGGTGCCTTTGCCCAGGTCGTGGCACAGACAGGCAAAGCGCACCTCCAGCGGCGCATGAAGCCGCGCAGCCTGGTCCAGCACCATGAGCACATGCACACCGGTGTCCACCTCGGGATGATGCTCGGGTGGCTGGGGCACGCCAAAGAGTGCATCGAGCTCGGGCAGCAGCACCGCCAACGCGCCGCATTCGCGCAGGACTTGCAGCATGCGCGAGGGTTGGTCGGCCATGAGGCCGCGTGCCAGCTCTTGCCAGACGCGCTCGGCCACCAGCGCATCGACTTCGCCCGCCGTGACCATGGCCTGCATGAGGGCCTGGGTTTCGGGGGCCACGCGAAACTTGGGAAAGCGCGCAGCAAAGCGTGCCAGGCGCAGGATGCGCACGGGGTCTTCGGCAAAGGCCTCGCTCACATGGCGCAACACCCCATCGCGCAGGTCTTGCTGGCCGCCAAAGGGGTCAATGAGCTCGCCATTGGGCGCGCGTGCCATGGCGTTGATGGTGAGGTCACGGCGGCGCAGGTCTTCTTCGAGGGTGACGCTGGCATCGGCATGGAACACAAAGCCGTGGTAGCCCGGTGCTGTTTTGCGCTCGGTGCGCGCCAGGGCGTGTTCTTCCTTGGTGACGGGATGCAAAAAAACAGGAAAGTCCTTGCCCACGGGTTCAAAGCCTTGCGCGAGCATGTGCTCGACGCTGCCGCCCACCACCACCCAGTCGCGGTCGCTGTCGCTGATGCCCAGCAAGGCATCGCGCACCGCGCCGCCCACCAAGTAGGTGCAAGGCGGTGTCATGGCCGGATCTCGAACACGGTGCTCAGCCGTGTGGGCTTGGCCACGCCCAGTTGCCCGATGCCGGGATGGCGTCCGGTGGCCACGTTGTCCACTTGCATGGAGGCCAGGTTGTCCCGGCTCATGAGGGGCTCACCAGGCAGGCATTCCATGGCCAGGGCTTGCAGCCAACCCAGCGCATGGGGCAGGGGCAGGATGCGGCGCGCATGCCCAGCCCAGCGACCCGCATGGCGCACCAGATCGGCCAGGCTGAACTGGTCAGGACCAGTGGCTTCGTAAATCTGGCCATGGGTGCGCGAGTCCCACAGTGCGTTGGCCAAGGCCTGTGCCACATCCTGCACCCACACGGGTTGAAAGCGGGTGTGGGCACCTGCGAGCGGCACAAAGGGTGCAACCGACTGCAAGGCGGCAAACAGGGTGATGAACTGGTCATCGCGGCCAAAGATGACGCTGGGGCGAATCAGCGTGAGCGCGATGTCGTGGGCTTTGGCACCCGACAACAGCACTTGCTCGCCTTGTGCCTTGCTGCGTTGGTACAAAGAGGCCGCTTGCAGGTCGGCGCCAAGCGCGCTCACATGCACCAATCGGCGAACGCCGCAGGCGGCCATGGCGTCGATGAGGCGCGCGGGCAGCAGGACATGAACCCGCTCAAAGCGATCTTCGTTGCCATGCAGCACCGCCACCAGATTGATGACAGCATCGTGACCCGGCAAGTGCCTGCGCAGGCAGGCGGGGTCGTGCACATCGCCTTGCACCACGCTGACCATGGGCAGGTGCTGAATGGCGCGCGCATGGGGCATGCGGCGGGTGATGACCGTCATGGCCACGCCCGCGCGTTGCAGTGCGGCGCACACGTGTCGCCCGACAAACCCAGTTCCACCCAAGACAAGTACACGTTTCATGAGGGGCACTGTACAACGTGCGCTGTGAGCCAGCAGATAATGCCCGAATGAACGCACTGGACACCTTGAAATCCTTCACCACCGTGGTGGCCGATACGGGCGACTTTCACCAGATTGCCGCCTTTGCACCGCGCGATGCCACCACCAACCCCTCGCTGATCCTCAAGGCGGTGCAAAAGCCCGAGTACGCGCCCTTGCTGGCGCAAGTCATGGCCCAGCACGGCAAGGACGACCTGGGTCTGAGCATGGACCATTTGCTGGTGCGCTTTGGATGCGAGATCCTCAAGCACATTCCGGGGCGCGTCTCCACCGAGGTGGATGCCCGGCTGAGTTTCGATGCGGCGGCCACACAGGCGCGCGCGCTTCGCCTCATCGACTTGTATGCCAACGAAGGCGTGCCGCGCGAGCGCGTGCTCATCAAGATCGCTGCAACCTGGGAAGGCATTCAAGCCGCAGCGCAGCTCGAACGCCTGGGCATTCGCACCAACCTCACCTTGCTGTTTTCGTTTGCGCAGGCGGTGGCCTGTGGCGACGCTGGCGTGCAACTCATCTCGCCCTTTGTGGGTCGCATCTACGACTGGTACAAGGCCAAGGCGGGCACCAGCTGGGACGAGTCGGCCAATTCAGGGGCCAAAGACCCTGGCGTGTTGTCGGTGGCGCGCATCTACCACCACTACAAAAAGCACGGCATCCGCACCGAGGTGATGGGCGCGAGCTTTCGCAATACGGGTCAAATCATGGCGTTGGCGGGCTGCGATTTGCTCACCATCAGCCCCGAGTTGCTTGCGCAGTTGCAAGCGAGCACGCAGCCCTTGGTGCGCGCCCTGGATGCGCAAGCGGCGCACGGCATGGACATGCCCGAGGTGCACCACAATGAGCCGAGTTTTCGTTTTGCCCTCAACGAAGATGCCATGGCCACCGACAAACTCGCCGAAGGCATTCGCGCTTTTGCTGCCGATACCCTCAAGCTCGAAGCCCTGATGCTGGCCTGAAGCCGGCCTCGTTTCAGACTCCCCAACGTGACCTCAGCTGAATTCACAGCCCTGCTGATCCTGGCCACGGCCACGAGTTTCACGCCCGGCCCCAACACCACCTTGTCCACCACCTTGGCCGTCCATGGCGGATTGCGCCATGCCCTGCGCTTTGTGCTGGCTGTGCCAGTGGGCTGGGCGATTCTGTTGGCCTTGTGCGGCCTGGGCGTGGGGTCGCTGGTGCAGGCCTGGCCTTTGTTGCGCGTTGCCATTGTGCTGGGGGGCATGGCGTATTTGCTGTGGTTGGCCAAGCGCTTGTGGGGGGTGAGCGAATGGGCGTCCAGCCAGGCCATGTCGCTGGAGGTGGGTTTTGTTCAGGGGGTCATGCTGCAGTTTCTCAACATCAAGGCCTGGATGCTGGCTTTGTCCGTCACGGCGGGATGGATTGCGGGTCAGGCCGACGAGGTGCAACGGCTGATGCAGGTCATGCCCGTGATGGTGTTCTATGCCTTTGCCAGCAACTTCTCTTATGCGCTGGTGGGGTCGCTGCTGCGCCAGTGGCTGGCACAGGGGCGACGCCTTCAGGTGTTCAATCGCGTCATGGCCACAGCCCTGGTGTTCACTGCGCTGTGGATGCTCAAGGGTCTATGAGGCCAGCCAATCCAGCTGGCATAGGCGGGTGAATCAGGGACGGGACTTTGTGCCAGGGTTGTCTACGTTCTGCGTCGCATCGCCCTGGCCTGGGCTGGGTTGAGGCGGTGCAGTCGGCTGAGGCGGCACGACAGGGGTGTCCAAACTCACGGGGACGGGGAGTCCCACAGGCTGAGTGGAAATGATGGGCACATCTTTCTCACTGCGTTGAGCGTCGCTGTTTTTTTGCTGATTCATGCTGCACCCCATCAAGAATAAAAAAACCACCAAAAAGAACTTGGAATGTCTCATGACCGTCCAAGCCGCCGCCACAGCGCGGGGGCAAGCAACAAGGCTGCGGCAATGCCCAGCAAGGTGGCTGAGAGTGGGCGGGTGACAAAGGTGGTCCAGTCGCCCATGCTGATGGTGAGGGCTTGGCGCATGGATTGCTCGGCCATGGGCGCAAGAATGAGCCCCACGATCAAGGGGGCGGCGGGAAAGTCAAAGCGGCGCATGGCAAAGCCGATGAGGCCAAAGGCAAACAGCAAGCCCACGTTGAAGACGGAGTTGCCCGCGCCATACACGCCAGCGGTCGAAATCACGATGATGCCCGCGTACAGCCAGGGCGGGGGGATTTTGAGCAGCTTGACCCACAAGCCCACCAAGGGCAGGTTGAGGATGAGCAAGATCACATTGCCGATGTAGAGGCTGGCAATGAGCGTCCACACCAGGCTGCTTTGTGAGGCAAAGAGTTGGGGGCCGGTTTGAATGCCATAGCCCTCGAAGGCCGAGAGCATGATGGCCGCCGTGGCCGATGTGGGGATGCCCAGCGTGAGCAAGGGCATGAGCACGCCCGCTGCCGCCGCGTTGTTGGCGGCCTCTGGACCGGCCACACCTTCGATGGCGCCTTGGCCAAATTCTTCGGGGTGGCGGCTGAGTTTTTTCTCGGTGTAATAAGAGAGCAAGGTGGGCAGCTCAGCGCCCCCTGCGGGCATGGCGCCGATGGGGAAGCCATAAAACGCGCCGCGCAACCAGGGCTTCCAGGAGCGGGACCAGTCTTCCTTGCTCATCCACAGGCTGCCCGAGACCTTCATGACTTCGCCCGCTTTGGATTCGCGCCCCTGCCAGGCCAAAAACAAGGCCTCACCCACGGCAAACAAACCCACTGCGGCAATGGTGACCTCGATGCCGTCGAGCAGCTGCGCATGGCCAAACGTGAAGCGCGCTTGTCCGGTTTGCAAGTCAATGCCCACCAGCCCCACCAGGGCGCCCACGGCCAAGGCGATCAGGCCGCGCAGCATGGAGTTGCCCAGCACCGCCGAAACCGCCACGACCGACAGCACCATGAGGCTGAAGTATTCGGCAGGGCCAAAGGCGAGCGCTGCTTCGACCACCCAAGGGGCGATGAAAGTGAGCGCCAGGGTGCCGATGGTGCCCGCCACAAAGCTGCCCATGGCCGCGGTGGCCAGGGCTTGGCCGGCACGGCCGTTGCGTGCCATCTTGTTGCCCTCGATGGCCGTCATCATGGAAGAGGCCTCACCTGGGGTCTTGATGAGGATGGAGGTGGTGGAGCCGCCATACGCCGCGCCGTAATAAATCCCGGCAAACATCACAAACATGCTGGTGGCGGGCACGTGATAGGTCAGGGGCAACAGCAAGGCAATGGTGAGTGCGGGTCCGATGCCAGGCAATACGCCCACCAGCGTGCCCACAAAACAGCCAATGAAGCCCCACATCAGGGTCAGGGGTTGCAAGGCGTTGCCAAAACCGGCGAGGAGAGCGTCAAACGAAGAAATGATGGACTCCCGTTTGAGAAAACAAGATCAGATCAGCCAGGGTAGACCGGGGCCAAGCCCCACGCCAAGGATCACGGCAAACAGCACCCAGAACAAGGTGGAGAGCAGCGCGCAAATGAGCAGCGACTTGCTACCCAGGGGCGCATCAAAGGCACGCGCCACCCCCATGCCGCAGGCCGTGCCCGCCGCAATGAAGCCCAGCGGCCCCACCAATGCCATGAAGGCCACGAAGCCAAGCATGAGGCTCAGGGCACGGGTGTTGGAGCCTGGCAGGGGGGACTGGTCTTCGGCAAGGGATTCGTCGGCTTCGAGGCCACGGTGGGCGCGAAAGCCGTAGATCAGTGCCAAGACCGTGAGGCCGGCCACCACCACTTTGGGCACCAGTGTGGGACCCACGGCCATTTGCATCAGCGATTCGGGGATCAGGCTGACTTGCCAAATGGCCACGATGCACAGGGCCAGCAACGCCAGCGCCAGGCGAAATGGGGTCATGCCAACCCCAACTCTTTCATGAGCACTTCCTTGTCGGCGATGTCCTGTGCCAACTCGCGCTCAAAAGGCTTGTCGGTGAGGAAGGCATCGGTCCACTTGCGGGTGTCGAGCTCTTGCTTCCAGGCGGGGGAATTGCGCATCTTGGTCACCAGGTCCACCAGGGCTTCGCGCTGGGGTGCGGTGATGCCGGGTGCTGCAAACACGCCGCGCCAGTTGGATTCGGAGACGTTCACGCCCAGCTCGATGAGGGTGGGCACGTTCACGCCAGGGATGCGGGTCTTGCCCGACACGGCCAAGGGGATCATCTTGCCGGCCTTGATTTGTTCTTCAAACTCGGAGTAGCCCGAGATGCCTGCCACCACCTGGTTGCCAAGGAGGGCTGCATTGGCTGGACCCCCGCCCGCAAACGCCACGTAGGCGGCATCGCGCGGGCTCTTGCCCAAGGCCTTGATGAGCATGCCCAGGATGAGGTGATCGGTGCCACCTGCACTGCCACCCGCTACCGACACTGCCTTGGGATTGGCCTTGATGGCGGCTTCGAGTTCTTTCCAGGTTTTGATCTTGCCGCTGGCTGGGACCACGATCACGCCAGCCTCTTCTGTGAGGCGGGCGATGGGGGTCACGTCCTTGATGGTGACGGGGCTTTTGTTGGCGATGCCCGCACCAATCATCACCGAGCCGCCGATCATGAGCGTGTTGGCCTGGCCTTTGCGCTGGTTCACAAACCGAGGCAAGCCCACCATGCCCCCAGCGCCCCCGACGTTTTCAAAGGGCATGTTGCCCACCAGGCCTGCGGCCTTGACAGCGCGCTCGATGGCTCTGGCGGTGCCGTCCCAGCCGCCGCCGGGGGCAGCGGGGACAAACATGTTGATCGTGTCAAACAACGGCTTGCTCCAGGCCCAGCCTGAATGAGTGAGGCCTGCAGCAACTGCGGCCGAGGCTGTGAGGAAATGCCGTCTGTCTAAGGTCATGGTGAGCTCCAACCCAATGGGAAAAATGCAATGTGAGGGAGGCCATTTTCCACAGAACCCCTATTCTGCTCAGGGGCAATGAGCCTGGGGCTTACCCTTGCGTGACACCGCCGCCAGCAGCGCCGATTCAGAGTGTGATCCAGCGCAGGCAGTCGTTGGCCCAATACAGCCGCTCAGCGCGAGCCAGACCCAGGCCATGCATGCCTTTTTGATAAAGGTGCAGCTCATGAGGAACGCCAGCCTTCAACAGGCGGGCTGCAAACCGCTTGGCGTTTTCAGCCGGGACGACCCCATCATCCAGCGTGTGCCAAATGAAGGCGCGCGGGCATGTGGCATCCACGGCCTCCAGGGGTGAAAAGGCCTGCTGCAGGGTCACATCGTCTTGCCCATGACCCAGGAAGCTGGCGCGGCCTTGGCCAGGCACCAAGGGATCGTTGAGGGTGAGCATGCCATAGCAAAACACGCCAAAGCTGGGTCGTACCGACAGGTCAACCACCTCATTCACCCCGTGGGCACGCAACAGCGATTGGCCTGCGCCAGTGCACAAAATGCCAGCAAGGAGTGCGCCCGTCGAGCTGCCCATCACACCAATTTGGTGTTGACCCAGACCCCAGCCAGAGGCGTTGGCGCGCACCAGGGCGAGCGCAGCATAGGCGTCAGCGCAGGTGGCGAGGGCATCGTGCCCGCGCCGCGCTTGAACAACGATGACGGCCACGCCACGCGCGGCAAACCATTCGCCATAGGTCTGGGCTGAGGCATCTAGCCACGGGGCATGGCTGTCCCCTGCAAAGGCCAGCATGCCAAAGCCGGTGCTGACCAGGGGATCGGGGAGGTAAACCTGAAGGCATGGTTCATCACTGGCTTGAGACCCGCTTGCAAAGGGTGCGCGCTGTGGCCACAGCCTGACTTCTTGTTTGAGCATGACAAAAAAACTTAGTCGCTGAGATCGATTTGCAAGGCGGTGATGGGTGTCGGACCAAACAGCATGGGCACACCAGCCCGTTTGGCTTTGAATCCGTTGACGCGCAACAGGCGCTCGATCCCGACGGGGGATACCGTGATCAGGGTGCGGGCGCCGCGCGACTTGGCGGTGTGCATCACTTGCCGGAGGAATTCGGGCGCGATGGCAGAAGACACCTGATGCGTGGCCAGGCTGGACTGCTTGGTCAAGTCCATGGCTGCGAACCTGGACAGCTCCCAGATGTGGGGTGCATGGGGCAGCTCGCCCCCTGCCCACAGACCGGGAAACACTTTTTCCATCAGGTAGGGCACGGTGGTGGGCAACAGCCGTGCAACGCCATTCACATCGCCGATTTCATCGTGGCAAGAGACATACACAGCGTCTGGACTGTCGAACTCGTCCAGCTCCAAGCCGCCGATGGTGTGGAGTTCCCAGCCCAGCCGGTTGATGAATACCTCACGACGGTAATGACCAATTTGCTCAAAAATTTGTGGGGGCAGTTGCTGCCTTGCCCCGGCATTGAATTGCAGCATGTGATGCATCCCTTGATGTGGTTTTCTTCGAGGGATGCTAGGGATCAGCTTGGAATTTGTAACCTGCCAAAAATAGTAGGTTGGTAGATGGCCAAGTGCAACGCGTGCTGTGCGGGCGGCGCACTCAACTGGGGTCAGCGCGGGGGCGTGCCCAACGCCAATGCCACTTCTTTTTGCCAACATTGCGCATCGACCCAGGTGGCCAATACACGCAAGTTGTCTTCCCAATCCAGGGTGCTGCCCTGCTCGTTCATCAATTGCAGGTTGGTGCGTGGCAGGTCATCGCGCTGCCAGCGCACGGCCTGAGGCTGGGCCTGGATGCACCAATCCCAACCGATGGAAATGGGCACGAGGGCATCCACCACCCATTCGGTATAGCCACTCAAGGTGGTGACCGTACCGCAGCGTTGCTCGCTGGGCAGCGTGCTGGCATCTGGATCTGTCGCCGAGTGCAAATGCTTCAGGCGCAGGGCCAAGAGCTCCTTCACGGTGGCCAGGACCTGCCCTTTGTCAGTGATGTTCATGATGACCAGTATGCCTTTTTTGCCGTTGCATGCGTGATCAACCCAGCCAACCCAGCAAGGCTGCACGGGCCACAGCCGCTGTTTTATTGGTGGTTTGTAGTTTGACGATCACGTTTTTCAGGTGAAAGTCGACTGCACTTTTGCTCAGGGTCAGGATGTCAGCAATGTCCTGAGCCGATTTCCCATCGGCCGTCCATTGCAGGACCTCGCGCTCGCGAGCGGTCAGGGGGTTGGCAATCTGGGTGTGCTGGGTGGTGATGGCTCGAGACAGACACACATGGGCCACTTGAACCAGCCAACGCATGTAGGCCTCTTTGCATTCGAGTTCACTCGGGGTCAGTGGCTCGTTACCCCGGCACAGGGTGAGCAGGCTTTTGGACCCATTGCGTTCCAGGCTGGATTGCGCCCAGCCAAACCGGATGCCGTGCTCTTTGACTTCTGCCCACAGTGCGGGATTGTTGGCAAAGAGTTCATCGCTCCAAAGAATGGGCGATTGGCAATGCTGACCATGCGCAATGGTGGGGTCGTTGTAGAGATAGCCCGCCTGGACGTAGCGGTCTTGCCAAGGGCGGGGATAGTTGTTGAGCAGGGTGATCTTGGGGCGAGTCACTGGATAAGGGGCTTGGAAACCGTAGGCCACGTGATCAAAGCCCAAACTGCGTGCGCAGTTTTCAAAATGGATGAAGATGCCCTCGGGCGAGGCCGCTGGGATGAGCAGCAGGTTGAGCAGGTCTTCTTGCCATGTGTTCATGGGGTGCTCCTGAGCGAGGGACTAGGCCATGACATCAGCGCCGGGGGCTGGCTTAAGCGGGCAGTTTACTCGCGTCAATCAATCAACTGCACATATTTTAATGATTTGTAACTATTTAAAGTAAATATAAGAAATATTATTCATGCAAACAAAAACCCCGCAGGGCCAAAGCCGTGCGGGGTTTTGCGTTTCAGCCCAGGGACCAAGCCCGGGGTCGAGACGGGGCTGGACTTACATGCCCATGCCACCCATGCCGCCCATGTCGGGCATGGCAGGTGCGGGTGCGTCAGCTTTGGGGGCTTCGGCAATCATGCACTCGGTGGTGAGCATCAAAGAGGCCACAGAGGCTGCGTTTTGCAGCGCGGTGCGGGTCACTTTGGTGGGGTCCAGAATGCCCATGTCGATCATGTCGCCATAGGTGTCGTTGGCGGCGTTGAAGCCGTAGTTGCCTTTGCCTTCGAGGACTTTGTTCACCACGACGCTGGGCTCGCCACCGGCGTTGTAAACGATCTCGCGCAAGGGGGCTTCGATGGCCTTCATCACCAGGGCGATGCCATGGTTCTGGTCAGGGTTGTCACCCTTCAACTCGCCCACAGCCTGACGTGCACGCAGCAGGGCCACGCCGCCGCCGGCGACGATGCCTTCTTCCACTGCCGCACGGGTGGCGTGCAGGGCGTCTTCCACGCGAGCCTTCTTCTCTTTCATTTCCACTTCGGTGGCAGCACCCACCTTGATGACGGCCACGCCGCCAGCCAACTTGGCCACGCGCTCTTGCAGCTTCTCGCGGTCGTAGTCAGAGGTGGCTTCTTCGATCTGCACGCGGATTTGCTTGACGCGCGCTTCGATGTCGGCCGCAGCACCAGCACCGTCGATGATGGTGGTGTTCTCTTTGGCCACTTCCACGCGCTTGGCCTGGCCGAGGTCGGTGAGTTGCACTTTTTCGAGGGTGAGGCCAACTTCTTCGGAGATGACTTTGCCGCCGGTGAGGATGGCGATGTCTTCGAGCATGGCCTTGCGACGGTCACCAAAGCCGGGTGCCTTGACGGCCACGACCTTGAGGATGCCGCGGATGGTGTTGACCACCAGGGTGGCCAGGGCTTCGCCTTCGACTTCTTCGGCAATGATCAGCAGGGGGCGACCGGCTTTGGCCACGGCTTCGAGCGTGGGCAACAGGTCACGGATGTTGCTGATCTTCTTGTCGAACAACAGCACAAAGGGGTTGTCCAGCAAGGCGGCTTGCTTTTCGGGGTTGTTGATGAAGTAGGGCGAGAGGTAGCCACGGTCGAACTGCATGCCTTCGACGACATCGAGTTCGTTGTCCAGGGACTTGCCGTCTTCCACGGTGATCACGCCTTCTTTGCCCACTTTGTCCATGGCGTCAGCAATGATCTTGCCGATGGACTCATCGCTGTTGGCAGAGATGGAGCCAACCTGGGCGATTTCCTTGGAGGTGGTGGTGGGCTTGGAGGCCTTCTTGAGCTTGTCGATCAGGGCGGCCACGGCTTTGTCGATGCCGCGCTTCAAGTCCATGGGGTTGCCGCCTGCGGCGACGTACTTCATGCCTTCGCGAACGATGGCCTGGGCCAGCACGGTCGCGGTGGTGGTGCCGTCACCGGCGTTGTCGCTGGTCTTGGAGGCGACTTCCTTGACCATTTGTGCGCCCATGTTCTGGAGCTTGTCCTTGAGTTCAATTTCCTTGGCCACGGACACACCGTCCTTGGTCACGGTGGGGGCGCCAAAGGAGCGCTCGAGCACCACGTTGCGGCCCTTGGGACCCAGGGTCACTTTCACTGCGTTGGCCAGAACGTTCACGCCCTCGACCATGCGGGCACGTGCGTCACCGCCAAAAATCACGTCTTTTGCTGCCATTTCAAATCTCCTGAATTAAGTTCACTTCTCGACGACGGCAAAGAGGTCGTCTTCTTTCATGACGAGGAGTTCCTCGCCGTCCACCTTGACGGTTTGGCCGCTGTACTTGCCAAACAGAACGCGGTCACCGACTTTGACGTTGGGGGCAACGAGGTCGCCCTTGTCGTTGCGGCGGCCGGGACCCACAGCCAGGATTTCGCCCTGGTCAGGTTTTTCGGCGGCGGCGTCGGGGATCACGATGCCAGAGGCGGTTTTGGTTTCGCTGTCGACGCGCTTAACGATGACGCGGTCGTGCAGGGGACGCAGTTTCATGGTTTCTCCACTTAATCAAGCAGTGTTAATGAAAGACAAACCCCTTTCGGGGTCGTTTCCGAGCGGTTGAACATGAGGCGTTAGCACTCGCCGCTCTTGAGTGCTAATCATAGGGGCAGATTGCAGGGTTTCAAGAGACTAGGGAAAACCCTTGGTCAGCGGATGAAGCTCAGCAGCGCCGATACCGTGAAGAAGGACAGCACGGTGGAGGCCAGCTGGGCGGCGGCGCTCTCGTCTTGCAGGCCGTGGCGCATGGCCATGATGGGGTAGATGCCCATGATGGGCATGGCCGAAAACAGCAACACCGCCGCTTGCAGGTCGCTGGACATCATGGGCAGGCCGCTTTGGTTCCACAGCCACAGCCCCAAGGCCACCAGGCCGGGCTGGATGAAGAGTTTGCCCAGCAGGATGGGGGTGATGTGCCCCCACAAGCCCTTGAGGCTCAACCCGGCCAGCGAGCCGCCAATGATGAACAGCGACACGCCAGCGCTGGCACTGGCGAGCAGGTTCACCATGCGTTGCACCACGTCGGGCATGTGCAGACCCAGCAGCGAGGACAGCAAACCCAGCAGCAAGGCCATGATGAATGGGGTGCGCACGAGATCGCGCAAGGATTGCAGCATCAGGCGATGCCAGGGGGCACGGCTTTCGCCGCGTGCGGCCAGCATGAGGGTGAGTGGGATGAGCAGCAGGTTTTCCACCAGCATGTTGAGCGCCAGACCCATGCCGGCCACGGCAGGCAAGGTGAGCAAGGCAATGGGAAAGCCCACGTAACCACTGTTGGGGCAAATCATGCCCATCCCAATGATGCCCGCCTGGCTGGGCGAGCAGCCGCGCACCCAGCGTGCCCACGCCAGACCCAGCCCCAGGGTGATGAGCGATGCGGCGGTGAAGACCAGCAGGTATTGCGGCTGCAGGATGTCGGTGAAGGTCTTGGACGACACCGCGTTGAAGATCAGCGCGGGCAACGCCACGCGCAGCACAAACAAGCCCAGCACCTTGAGGTCGGCTTTGGCGAACCAGCCCGCGCGCACGCACAGGTAGCCAATGGCCACGATCAAATAAATGGGACCCGTGATGGCCAGCAAAGCGGTCATGTCATCGGGTCACTAGGCGCGCGTTGAGTTGAGCGTCAGTCGCGGTGTGCGGCGTTCACTTGAGGCCAGCAGCCTGGCGCAAGGCCTGGGCTTTGTCCAGGTTTTCCCAGCTGAATTCGGCATCGTTGCGGCCAAAGTGGCCATACGAGGCGGTCTTTTCGTAGATGGGGCGCAGCAGGTTGAGCATCTGGATGATGCCCTTGGGGCGCAGGTCAAAGTGCTGATTCACCAAGGCCGCGATTTGCTCGTCGGGGATGACGCCCGTGCCCATGGTGTTGACCGTCACGTTCATGGGGCGAGCCACGCCAATCGCATAGGCCACCTGGATCTGGCACTTGCTGGCCAGTTTGGCTGCAACGATGTTCTTGGCCACATAGCGGCAGGCGTAGGCTGCGGAGCGGTCCACCTTGGTGGGATCCTTGCCGCTGAAAGCGCCACCACCGTGGGGGCATGCGCCGCCGTAGGTGTCCACAATGATCTTGCGGCCTGTGAGGCCACAGTCGCCCTGGGGGCCACCCACCACGAAGCGGCCTGTGGGATTGATCAGGTAGCGCGTGTCCTTGAGCCATTCCTTGGGCAGCACGGGCTTGATGATCTCTTCAATAACGGCTTCCACGAAGCTGGCCTTCATCTTGGTGGGGGACTCGCTTTGGTCGGGGCTGTGCTGGGTGGAGAGCACCACGGTGTCGATGCTGTGCGGCTTGCCATCCACGTAGCGCATGGTCACCTGGCTTTTGGCGTCGGGGCGCAAAAAGGGCATGGAGCCATCGCGGCGCTTGTGTGCCTGCTGCTCGACCAGGCGGTGAGCGTAGTAGATGGGCGCGGGCATGAGCTCGGGCGTTTCATCGCAGGCATAACCAAACATCAGGCCCTGGTCGCCGGCGCCCGTGTTGAGGTGATCGTCGCTGGCGTGGTCAACGCCCTGGGCGATGTCATTGCTTTGCTTGTCGTAGCACACCATCACAGCACAGCCCTTGTAGTCGATGCCGTATTCGGTGTTGTCGTACCCAATTCGCTTGATGGTGTCGCGTGCCACCTGGATGTAGTCCACATGGGCGTTGGTGGTGATCTCGCCAGCGAGCACGACCAAGCCGGTGTTGGTCAGGGTCTCGGCGGCCACGCGGCTGCGGGGGTCTTGCTTGAAGATGGCATCGAGGATCGCGTCAGAGATCTGGTCGGCCACTTTGTCGGGGTGACCCTCGGAGACGGATTCGGATGTGAAGAGGTAGTCGTTCGCCATGAAAAGTCCTTTCGTTGTGTTGGGGTTGCGTTGCCAACCTTCACGAGACTTGGCGAACGCTTTAGCAGTGGAATGGTGACCCATTCAGACGCGGCTCGCGCCGCGCTGTCGCCCTGCAAGTTGATCCATTAACTCAGCGACAATCGAAATCATACACAAGCCCTATGCCCCCATCGCTGAGTTTCATCCCATGTGGTTCACCTTTCGCCTGTTGGCCCATTTGCCTTTGCCGTTGATGCAAGGGCTTGGGGCATGGCTGGGCCGCCTGGTGTGGCTGATCTCACCGGGCTATCGGCGCGAATTCCAGCGGCAGGTGCTGGCGTCGGGCTTGCCCATGCAGCGCGCACGCGGGGCGATTGCGCACCTGGGCCGGATGGTGGCTGAGTTGCCCTGGCTGTGGGCAAGGCCACAAGGCCGCGGCGTGCTCGACCGGGTGAGCTTTGAAGGGCTGGCGCACTACGACGCGGCCATGGCCATGGGCAAGGGCGTGATCATCCTCTCGCCCCACCTGGGTTGCTGGGAGATTGGCGCGCAAGCCGTGGCCGAGGTCCGCTTGGCCGAACACGGACCCTTGGCGGTGCTCTTTCGCCCCTCGCGCAAATCGGTGCTCGCAGGCATGCAAATCCATGCACGTGAACGCGATGGGGTGGTGCCCGCTGCGGCCGATGCCTCCGGCGTGAGGCTGCTGCTCAAGACACTGCGGCAAGGCGGGCGTGTGGCCATCATGCCCGATCAAGTCCCCCCCGAAGGCCAAGGCGAATGGGCGCCCTGGTTTGGCCGTCCTGTCTACACCATGACCTTGCTGGTCAAGCTCGCCGAGCAAACCGGTGCGCCCGTGCTGATGTGCTGGATCGAGCGCTTGCACTGGGGGCGTTTCAAGGTCCATTTTGCTCATCAGGACGAACTGGCGGCCTTGTGCGATGCCCGGCGCCCTCTGATTGAACGCCTCACCCTCATGAACCAGGGCATCGAGCGACTGATCCGGCAAGCCCCCGAGCAATACCTGTGGTCCTACGCCCGCGATAAGCAGCCGCGCACCGGGAGGCCGTCTTGAGCCGACTGGGTGTGGTTTTGATGCGCTGCTTGGCTTGGTTGCCTCTGCCAGTGTTGCGCGCCTTGGGCGCGTTCCTGGGCTGGGTGCTCTATGCCTTTGCCCTGCGCCGCCGCCGGGTGGGCGACATCAACTTGGCGATTGCGTTCCCCCAGGCCAGCCCCGGTCAGCGTCGGCAATGGCTCAGGGCGCACTTTGTGGCATTTGCACAGGCCTGGCTGGACCGTTCATGGCTGTGGCATGCCTCAACCGAGGTGGTGAGCCAGCGCCTCAAATGGGTGGGCGATGCGAGCCTCATCGAAGCCAGCGAGGCCACGGTGGTGTTTGCACCGCATTTTGTGGGGCTGGATGCAGGCTGGACCGCGCTGAGTCTGCGCAAGAGCGGCCCGCTGGCCACCATCTACACCCCCCAGCGCAACGAGGTGGTGGATGCCTGGATGCGCCAGGGCAGACAGCGCTTTGGCGATGTGCGGGTTTGCCGTCGCGAAGATGGCCTGCAGGTGATCCGCTCGGTCCTCAAACAGCACGGCGTGTTGTATTTGCTGCCTGACCTCAACCATGGCATCGAGGAATCGGTGTTTGTGCCCTTGTTTGATCGGCCTGCGGCCACCGTGCCGTCGCTCTCGCGGCTTGCTCGTGTGGGGCGCGCACGCGTCATGCCCATGGTCACGCGGCTCACGTCCAGGGGCTACGAGGTCTCGGTCCTGCCCGCCTGGTCAGACTACCCCACCGATGACGCCGTGGCCGACACCGCGCGCATGAACCGCGAGCTAGAAGGCCTGATTCGGGACTTGGTGCCGCAATACCACTGGTTGCACCAGCGCTTCAAATCCACGCCCCATGGCGAGCCATCGCCCTACGACGCTGCGTCTTGAAGCGGGCTGGGCGCGTGCACCCATTGCCACAGGCGTGCAGTGAGCTCATCCACCCCTTGGCGCTTGGTGGCTGAAAACAGCACCACGTCGCCGCCGCCCGCTTGCAAGCGGGCAATCGACAAGGCCTTTTGCTGCTCACTGCGGTTGAGCTTGTCGGCTTTGGTGAGCACCAGCACAAAGGGCAAGCCCTCGGCCACGCGCTCGCGCAAGAGGTTGAGCAAGATCTCGTCGAGCTCGGTCAGGCCATGGCGAGGGTCGCACAGCAACACAAAGCCACGCAGGTTGTGGCGGCTCACCAGGTAATTGGCCATGACCTGTTGCCAGCGCACCTTGTCGGCTTTGGGCACCGCCGCATAGCCATAGCCGGGCAAATCGGCCAGGACCGCATCGGTCTGGTTTTGCCGGCCCAGCGAGAACAGATTGATGTGCTGGGTTCGCCCCGGCGTTTTCGAGGCAAAGGCCAGGCGTTTTTGCTGCGTCAGCACATTGATGCAAGTGGATTTGCCGGCGTTGGAGCGCCCCACAAATGCAATCTCGGGGTGGTCATGCCCCGGTAACTGGTTGAGCTGCGCCGCTGTGGTGAGGAAGCGGGCCGTGTGCAGCCAGCCCCTGGCTTGATGCAGTTCGCTGTCGGTGAGCAGGCCCCCATTGGGGTTGGAATGGGGATTGGGTGAGGAGGGGGGCATGGGCACATTGTAGAATTCAGCGGTTTTTTGATCGTCAGGCCAATATCCATGAAGCCCATCGCCCATTTCCTGTCTGTTGTTGCCTTCTCTTTCGCCAGCAGTTTGGCGGCCTCTCCTGCTTTGGCATCCGAAGCGGCCAAAGTGGTCAAGCCCGACGTGGCCAAGGGTGAAGCCTCGTTCAACGGCGCATGCGCGGCCTGTCACGGCACAGGCGGCCAGTCCACCACGCCGACTAACCCCAAGCTGGCAGGTCAGCATGCGGCCTACATCAACAAGCAACTCACCGAATACAAGTCGGGCAAGCGCGCCAACGCCATCATGAGTGGCATGGTCGCCGCCCTCAGCCCCGAAGACATGCTCAACATCTCGGCCTACCTGGCCAAGCAGACCGCCAAGCCCGGCTTTGCCAAAGACAAAGACCTGGTTTTGCTGGGCGAGCGCATTTACCGTGGTGGCGTGCCCGAGCGTCAAATCCCCGCCTGTTCCGGCTGCCACAGCCCCAATGGCGCAGGCATTCCGGCGCAGTACCCCCGCTTGGCAGGTCAGCATGCCGACTACACGGCAGCCCAGTTGACGGCCTTTCGCGAGGGCGTTCGCAACAACAATGCGTCCATGACCTTGGTGGCCGCCAAGCTCAACAACAAGGAAATCCAGGCGGTCTCCGACTACATTGCCGGCCTGCGCTGATCCAGGCGTGAACCATGGACATCGACGGCCCCGAGGGGCCGTTTTTGTTGGCGGCTCGCATAATGCCTGAACTTGAGTTGGAGAGCCTGACATGATCATTCGCATCGCCCCCGAACATCCCGTGTCCAGCAGCGAGGTCACCCCTGAGTGGGCTTACCTCAACCGCCGTCAATGGCTTGGCCACACCACGGTGGCCGCCTCGGCTGTGTTGGGGCTGGGCACGACGCTGCCTGCGCAGGCATCCACCCCAGGCACGCGCAGCCTCAAGGCTTCGCCCAGTGCGGTGCCCGGCGCCATGGCCATGGACAAGCTCACCCCCCTCAAGGACGTGACCAGTTACAACAACTTCTACGAGTTCGGCATGGACAAGGAAGATCCGGCCAAGCGATCGAGTGCCTTTGTCACCGAGCCATGGACCTTGCGGGTCGAAGGCCTGGTGGGCAAGCCCCTCACCCTGGGCCTGGACGATGTCTTGCGCCTAGCACCCCTGGAGGAGCGCATCTACCGCATGCGCTGTGTGGAGGCCTGGTCCATGGTGATCCCTTGGGTGGGTTATTCACTGTCCAAGCTCATCGAGCGCGCGCAGCCCCTGGGCAGCGCCAAATTTGTGGCGTTCGAGAGCGCCGCCGACCCCAAAACCATGCCCGGCGTGGCCAGCAGCGTCATCGACTGGCCTTACCTGGAAGGCTTGCGCCTGGATGAGGCCATGCACCCGCTCACCCTGCTGGGATTGGGTTTGTACGGCCAGACCTTGCCCAAGCAAAACGGCGCGCCCGTGCGCCTGGTGGTGCCGTGGAAATACGGCTTCAAGAGTGCCAAAAGCCTGGTGCGCATCCGCCTGGTTGAACAACAGCCGCCCACGGCGTGGGGTCGGGCAGCGCCCAAGGAATATGGCTTTTATTCGAATGTGAACCCCGAGGTCGATCACCCCCGCTGGAGCCAGGCCAAGGAGCGTCGCATCGGAGAGGACGGCCTCTTTGCCAAGCCCCGCAAGACCCTGATGTTCAATGGCTATGCCAACGAGGTCGGCCAGATGTACGCCGGCCTGGATTTGCGCCGCTTTTATTGACCATGCCAGCCCTGGGTTCGCCGCCGACCTGGTTGACCAGTGCCAAGGCCAAGGCCGCCTGGATGTTCATCCTGGCCTTGCCAGGCCTGGTGCTGCTGGCCTTGGCCTTCAACGATGGCCTGGGCGCCAACCCCGCCGAGGCGCTCACCCGGCAAAGCGGCGAATGGGCCTTGCGCGGCCTCATCCTGGTCTTGCTCATCCGCCCCTTGCAGGTGTGGACCGGTTGGGGCGCGTGGCTGCGTTTTCGCAGGGCGACCGGGGTGGCGGTGTTTGTGTATGGCGCATTACACATGCTGTGCTGGGCCTGGTTTGAACAGGGCCTGGACTGGGCTGACCTGGTGAACGACATCGCCAAGCGCCCGTTCATCCTGGTGGGCGTGCTCACGCTGAGCCTGATGCTGCCCCTGGCCATCACCTCCAACACCTGGTCTTTGCGCCAACTTGGCGGCCTGCGCTGGAAGCAACTCCACCGCCTGGTGTATGTGTGCGCGCCCCTGGCGGTGCTGCATTTTTTCTGGATGCGCGAGGGCAAGCAGCGTTTCACCGAGGTGTGGGTCTACGGCGGCCTTCTGGCCGCCTTGCTGCTGTGGCGCGTGCATGCCGCGCGCCGCCAGGCTCAGGGCAAGAGGACTTCCTGACGCCACTGGTCCTGTGGCGTTTCGCGCTGGCGAATGAGGTGGACTTGATTGCCATCGACCAGCACCTCGGCGGGGCGATTGCGCGTGTTGTAGTTGCTGCCCATGGCCACGCAATAGGCCCCGGTGGAGCACACCGCGAGCACGTCGCCAGCCTGAACCGTCAAATCCCGGTCCCGACCCAGCCAGTCCCCGCTTTCGCACACCGGCCCGACCACGTCATAGGTCACCGCAGCGCCTGAGCGCGGGCGCACCGCCTCGATGTGGTGGTGGGCTTGGTACATGGCCGGGCGGGGCAAGTCGTTCATGGCGGCATCAACGATGCAGAAATGCTTGGTTTCGCCGGGCTTGAGGTAGAGCACCTCGGTGAGGCAAATGCCCGCATTGCCCACCAGCGAGCGACCGGGTTCGATGACCAGATGGCGTTGACCAAATCCGCGCGCATCGAGTTTGGCCAGCAGCAAGGCCCACAGGGCATCGGCCTGCGGGGGTTGTTCGCCCCGGTAGTTGATGCCCAGGCCACCGCCAAAGTCCAGGTGCTTGAGCGTCACGCCGGTGGCCTCAATGGCCTGCACCAGATCCAGGATGCGGTCAGCCGTGTCCAGATAGGGACCGACCTCAGTGATTTGCGAGCCGATGTGGCAATCGATGCCCACCACCTCCAGGCCTTGGAGCTGACCGGCGTGCACATAGGCCGCCACGGCGTCCTCGTGCGAGATGCCAAACTTGTTGCCCTTGAGACCGGTGGAGATGTAGGGGTGGGTTTTGGCATCCACGTTGGGATTGACGCGCAAGCTCACGGGCGCGCGCCGACCCACGCGCAAGGCCACCTCGTTGAGCACCTCGAGCTCGGCCAGGCTCTCGACGTTGAAGCAGGCGATGCCGGCCTTGAGGGCGTGCTCCATCTCTTGGCGGGTTTTGCCCACGCCCGAAAAAATCACCTGATCGGCGCGCCCGCCCGCTGCGAGCACGCGGGCGAGTTCGCCGCCCGAGACCACATCAAAGCCGCAACCCGCACGGGCAAACAGCTGCAAGATGGCCAGGTTGGAGTTGGCCTTCATGGCATAGCAAATCGTGGCCTTGCGACCCGCGAGGCCTTTTTGGTAAGCACCCAAGGCATGGAGCATGGCGGCCTTGGAGTAGGCAAACAAGGGCGTGCCGTATTGCAGGGCCAATTGAGACAACGCCACCCCTTCAAGGTGGAGTTCGCCGTGGGCATGGTGCAGATAAGGCGCGCCCGGCAAGGGGGAAGCGGAGGAAGCCAAAGGGGATCACCTGGTTTGGGTTGGGGGGGTGTCGGTGGGCAGGTAGAGCGGGCCGTATTGACCGCAACCCAGCAAGGTCATGGTCAACACCCCAGCGCACACCCAACGGCTCCATACAATGAATTTGTGCATGAACAAATTGTAGAACCCATGACCGATCATGAATTCATGGACTTGGCAGAGTCCCTGTTGCGCCGGGTGGAAGCCCAATGTGACCATTTCAACGAAACCACCGATGCCGACATCGACAACCAGCGTGTGGGCGGCATGGTCACCCTGACCTTTGCCAACCGCAGCCAGATCGTCATCAACCTGCAAAAGCCCCTGCGCGAAGTCTGGATGGCCACACGCAGCGGTGGCTATCACTATCGCTGGATCGACGGGCAATGGGCGGACACCAAGGGCGCACAGGCCTTTTGGCCCCAGCTGAGCGCCGACGCCACGCAGCAGTCGGGTGCCGCGCTCAATTTCAGTTCTTGAACAAGTCCAGGATCTGACGCTTTTCGGTCTTGTCGGCGCTGCCCGCATCACCCGCAGCGCCCGGCGCGCCCTGAACACCCAGTTGCGTCACGCCGTTGCGTCTCCCGTACTCGGCATAAAACCAATCGCCAGCGTCATACACCACGCCTCGGGGCACGGGCAATTCGGTTTCGGGCACGTTCTTGAGCGCATGCTGCATGAAGCGGATCCACACCGGCAGGCTCAAGCCCCCACCGGTTTCGTTGTCACCGAGTTTGCGTGGGGTGTCGTAACCAATCCAGGTCACCGCCGTGAGCGTGGGGTGATAGCCCGCAAACCAGGCGTCCATGGAGTCGTTGGTGGTGCCCGTCTTGCCGTAGAGGTCGTGCCGCTTGAGGGTGGACTGTGCCCGTGAGGCCGTGCCTGAGCGTGTGACTTCATTGAGCAGCGTGGACATCACAAAGGCATTGCGTGCATCGATGGCGCGCGCATCGTCGTCGAGTTCAATCGGCGTGTATTTGGAGAGCACCTTGCCCGAGGGGTCGGTGACCTTGGTGATCAGGTAGGGGTTGACGCGATGGCCGCCATTGGCAAACACCGAGTAGCCCACCGCCACCTGCATGGGGGTCACCGAACCCGCACCCAACGCCATGGTGAGGTAGGGTGGGTGACGCTGGGCATCAAAGCCAAAGTGCTCCACCCATTCCTGCGCCTGCTGAGGCCCCACCGATTGCAACAAACGGATGGACACCATGTTTTTGGATTTGGCCAAGGCCGTCTTCATGGTCATGGGGCCTTCGAACTTGCCGTCGTAGTTCTTGGGCTCCCAGGGTTGGCTGCCTGTGGCGGCCGCATCGAAAAAGAGAGGCGCATCGTTGATGATGGTCGCGGGCGTGAAACCCCGCTCCAGCGCGGCCGAATAAATGAAGGGCTTGAAGCTCGACCCCGGCTGTCGCCAGGCCTGGGTCACGTGATTGAATTTGTTTTTCTCGAAGTCAAACCCGCCCACCAGCGCGCGGATCGCGCCGTCTGCCGGATTGATGGCCACAAAAGCGCCTTCGACCTCGGGCAGTTGGGTGATGCTCCACTGCTGGTCATCGCCTTGCAAGATCCTGACCACCGCACCGGGGCGCAGGCGGATGTTGTTGGGCGCCTTGTCGGCCAGGCCGGATTCAACGGGCTTGAGGCCATTGCCCTTGATGGTGATGAGCTCGCCATTGGGGCGCGCCACTTCCACCTTCTGGCGTGAAGCCTGGATGACCACGGCAGCCAGCAAGTCGCCCTTGTCGCCTTGCTCGGCAATCACATCGTCGATCACATCCTCGCGCTCATTCTCACCGGTGGGCAAGTCCACGAATTTTTCCGGGCCGCGATAACGCTGGCGCGATTCATATTCGAGGATGCCTTTGCGCAGCGACTGGTAGGCCGCCTCCTGGTCGCCCAGGTCCACCGTGGTGTAGACATTCAGGCCCCGCGTGTAAACCTCGTCGCCGTACTGCAGGAACATCATTTGCCGCACCATCTCGGCCACATAGTCGGCATGGCCGGTCGATGCGGTTTTGGCGCTGCGAACATGCAAGACCTCTTTTTTGGCGGCCTCGGCTTGCTGCTCGGTGATGAAGCCGTTGTCCACCATGCGGTCGAGGATGTAGTGCTGGCGCACGGTCGCTCGCTTGAGGTTGCGCACCGGGTTGTAGGCTGAAGGCGCCTTGGGCAAACCTGCGAGCATGGCAGCCTCGGCCAAAGTGATCTTGTCCAGTGAGTGGCCAAAGTAGGCCTCGCTGGCGGCTGCAAACCCATAGGCGCGCTGACCCAGGTAGATCTGGTTGAGGTAGATCTCAAAGATCTGGTCTTTGCTGAGCTTGTGTTCGAGCTTGAGCGTGAGCAGGAGCTCATACACCTTGCGGGTGAGCGTCTTTTCAGAGGAGAGGTAGACGTTGCGCGCCACCTGCATGGTGATGGTCGATGCCCCCTGGCTCTTGGCGCGGCTCAGGTTGGCCAGGCTGGCGCGCAAGAGGCCAATGTAGTCCACACCGCCATGCTGATAAAAGCGCGCATCCTCCACGGCCAGCACGGCTTGCTTCATCACGACGGGGATGTCTTTGAAGGGCACCATCTTGCGCCGCTCTTCGCCAAATTCCCCCATGAGCTTGCCGTCCACCGAAAAGATGCGCATGGACTGCTTGGGACGATAGTCGGCCAGGTTGTCCACATCAGGCAGCTTGGGATAGGCCATGGCCAGCATCACGCCCAGCAGCAAACCGCCCGCGAGCACCAAGGCGGCACTCAAGCCAATGGACCACACAAAAAAACTCACCAGCACATGCCGCAGGGGCGAGCCAGTGGGTGGGGCATCAGCGGGAGAAGCCGAGTTGTCTTCGGTCTTCGGATTGGAGCTCATGGTCGAGTGGGGCGGATGCCCTAGCAAAGGTGAAGCCATTGTAGGAAAAAGCGTCAGTGCGCCTTTCCCGCCCAGGGCGTGCCCCCGCCTACAACATGCACCTGCCTTTCAAAGGAGTCACACATGAATCGCTGGCCATTCATGCCTGGCAACGCCAGGCGAGCCGTGGGCATTTGTTTTGAAGAGGATCACCTGCACTGGGTGGAGGTCGAATGGCCCCGCTTGCAGCTGCCCCGCGTCGTGCATCAGGGTCAGTGCGCGCGCGCTGCGCCCTGGCGGCGGCGCGACTGGCAAGCCCATTGGCGCCAAGCGGGGGTGCGCGCCCATCGCACGGGCATGGCTTTGGCCGAGCCCATGCTCATGCGACTGCGCGTGCCCTTGCCCACCGGTTTGCAGCACAAGGAGCGATGGCACTGGGTGGCGCAATCCCTGCAATCGCAATTGCCGTGGCCCATTGAAGACACCGCCTGGGACTGTCAGTTGCACCTTCAGGCCGGCGAATCGGAGGACAACGCCACCGCGCAGTGTGTCGAGGTGGTGGCCACCCCCAAACTGGAGGTGCGCAACAACCGGCAGTGGTGCCGCCGTGCAGGGTTGCGGCTCACGCGCCTGGAACCCACAAGCCAGGCGCTGGCCAGGGCTGCCCGCTGGCCGCAGGCCTGGGGTGATTCATCCGCCGCCCTGAACACGGCCTGCAACGCCAGCTGCGCACACCAAGTCGCCCTGGGTCTGGCCTTGGGGGCGATCCAAGCATGAACCGCCTGGTGATGTGGGGCAACACCCTTTGGCCTGGTCGCTGGCAACGGGTGATGGCCACCAACGAATTCAATCTGCTGCCCTGGCGGCGCACCCGCCAATGGCTGGAGTGGGGCGCATTGGCGTTGGGCTTGGTGTTGGGGCTGGTGCTGGGCTCGGCTGTGGGCTGGCTCATCGAATGGCAGCACCAAGACGAACTCGAGCAGCTGCAGGCACAAAGCCTGGCCCTGCGCCTTGACGTCCAGGCGGGGCGAGAACGGCTCACCGCATGGCAGCAGCGCTGGGCCTGGCAAAACCAGCAAGACGCCCGCGAAGCCCAGCGCGCAGAGGCCTTGCGGGGCTTGCTGCAACCCCTCAAAGCCGCGCCGGGTGAGGTGCTCATGCGAGCCATGAGTTGGGATGGGCAAGTGGCCAAGGCCGAGCTGTGGGTGGTCCACCCAGATCAAGCCTCGCCCTGGCTGCAACAGCATTGGCGACCCCAGCCCAACTCGCAATGGCACAGCGTGGGCGAGTGGCAAGCGGTTCGGCGCGATGCGGGCACGCTTGGCCAGGCCGGCGCCACCGTCTGGCAAGGCCGCTGGCAAAGCCAGGAGCCTGCCTCGCGCAAGGGGCCATCGTCATGAGGCGGCCTGCACCCCATTGGATGCTCCTGGCCGTGGGCGTGGGTGTGGGCTTGGCCTGCTCGGGCATGGCGCTACTAGGCCAGCTTCACGAGCGCGAACAAGTCCGACAAGCGCACGAGCAAGGGCAGGCCGACTGGGTGAGCCTGCAAGACCAGTTGCGCCGTTTTGAAGCGCGCTGGCAAACCCAGATGCGGCAAGACCCGCCTGAGCCCTTGCTGCCGCCGCCCCCCGAGCCCAGCCTCAGTGCGGCTGCGTTTCGTGAACTCATCGAGCAAAGCCTGGCCCTCAATGGCTTGCGCGATGCACCCCTGGCGAGCGCCGATCAGGGCGTGTTGAGGCTGTCGGTGCAAGCTGCCTTGGAGCCCGTCTTGGCTTTGATCGTGCAAGTGCACGAAGCCAGCGTTCACGCACGCCTGAGCGCGTGGTCGGTGCACTGCACAGACCCGGCTTGCGAAGGCCCCATGGCCTGGCAATTGAGTTGGCAACTGATGGGGTCGCCAGAGTCCCCATCGCCCGCGTCGTCCGCGCCTGCGGATGCGCCGGCCACGCCAGCCGCTTTTGCCGAGGTGCAGGCCAGCGCCTCATCTGGTGCGTTGCACAACCCGTTCATGACCCAGGCCTGGTGGCAGCAGGCGGTGGATCAGGCGCCCATGGCCAAAGGCACCTCGAGGCGGCAATGGCAAAAAGACATGCAAGCGGGTCAGCATGTCACGCACGAGCACACTGGTCCCTGGCAATGGCTGGGCTGGATGGGGCGGCGAGAGGGGCGGCGTGCCTGGGTCCAGGCCGGGGGCGAAACCCTCTCGGTGCAAGTGGGGCAAGCCATTGCCAAAGAGCCCGTCGTGGTCGAGGCCATGGACGCCCAGGGCCTGCGCCTGCGCCGCTGGGGCTTGAACGCGCAAGGGCGCTGGGAGGCCAAGCGCGAATTCCTGGACTGGATTGCAGCCGAATGAACACCATCAACAAGCGCCTTGCCTGCCGCACAAGCCCGCGTGGCCTGCTGCCGTGGACCCAGCTTTGGCGGCTGTGCCTCCTGGGCCTGCTGCTGTGCGGCGCCATGCCACGCGGTTTCGCTCAAGACAACGATGCGCATCAGGCCGTGAGCCTGCAGTTTCAAAAGCTCGATGTGCGCTCGGCCTTGCAGGCGTTGGCCACCCAGGCCGGGCTCAACCTGGTGATGTCCGATGCCGTCAAAGGCCAGGTGAGCCTGAGCCTGCACGAGGTGCCCTGGCGCGTGGCGCTCGACGCCTTGCTCACCGCCAAGCAACTGGGGGTGCAACAGCGCGAGGGCATCTGGTGGGTTGCGCCCCTGAGTGAACTGGCCGGCCAGGAAAAGCGCGACTGGGAGCGGCGACAAGCCCTCGATGCCCTCGAGCCCCTCATGACCCGCGCCTTTGTATTGCGCTTTGCACGTGCGCCCGAGGTGCATGCCCAGTTGCTCGGTCAGACCCCGGCCAACACGGCCTGGTCGCCTGCCCCCGCTTTGGGCATGAGCGGGGCGTTGCCACCGGGACCCGGCACACCGGCCATGGTCATGCCCCCCGCAGGCCTGGGTTTGCCGGCCTTCCCAGGCGCAAGCCAGGCTGGCGCACCAGGCTCAGGGTCTGCGGCATCGCCCAGCAGCAACCGCATGTTGAGCACGCGGGGCAGTGTGATGAGTGAGCCGCGCACCAATCAACTCTTCGTCACCGACATTGCCTCGCGCCTACAGGCTGTGGCCGACCTCATCCAGCGCATCGACATCCCGCAGCGCCAGGTGATGATCGAAGCCAGGGTGGTGGAAGCCAGCACCTCGTTTGGTGAGTCCCTGGGCGCGAGCCTCACCGTGGGCGAGAGTGGGGACGGCACGGGCGGCGTCAACTTTCCCGCTGCCAGCCTCAATGGCCAGTTGCCTGCCAGGGCGGTGATCTCGGTGTTCTCGCCCAGTCAGCAGCGGCGCATCGCTGCCGCCCTCACCGCCTTGCAAACCTCGGGCGAGGGCGAGGTGCTCTCGCACCCGCGCGTGGTGACCGCCGATCAGGTCCAGGCCGTCATCGAGCAAGGCACCGAGCTGCCCTATCAAGTCTCGGCCACCCATGGGGGTACCTCCATCGCGTTTCGCAAAGCCAATCTGAGGCTGGAGGTCACGCCGCAGATCACCGACGACCAAACCGTGATCCTGCACGTCAATCTGAGCAAAGACAGCGTGGGTCAGCTCACCTCGGCGGGCTATGCCATTGACACCAAGCACCTGAGCACCCAGGTGCGCATCAGCGATGGCGGCACGGTGATGGTGGGGGGCATCCTGGAGCGCAATCAGCAAGACGCCAAGGCCGGCGTGCCCAAGCTGGCCAGTTGGCCTGTGGTGGGCTGGCTCTTTGGCAACCGGGCGCAACAAAACAGCCGTCGCGAATTGCTGGTGTTCATCACGCCTAAAATCCTCGACGAACGGGATGTTTCCCCGTGAAGGCAGATCTCCTTGTTGGCTTTGGTTGGCATGCCGGGCAGCGGCAAATCCACCGTGGGGCGTCAATTGGCCCGACGGCTCCACCTTCCCTTCATCGACTTGGATCAACGCATTGAAGCCCACCTGGGTCATTCGATTCGCGAGTATTTCGAGCGAGAGGGCGAGGCGGCTTTTCGCGACCTCGAAGAGCGCATGCTCGAGCAAGTCCTGAGCGAGCCCTTTGCTGTCCTCTCCACCGGTGGCGGCACGGTGATTCGCCCCACCAACCGCGAACGCCTGCATGCCCACAGCACCGTCTTTTATTTGCGCACCATGCCCCACGAGGTGTTTCGCCGCTTGCGCAACGACCTGCATCGCCCTTTGCTCCAGGTGGAGGACCCCATGGCTCGCCTGCGCGAGCTCTTCCAGGCGCGCGACCCGCTCTACATGGAAGCCGCCCACCATGTCGTTGACTTGCCGCGCCCGCGCGTGGGCATGGTGATCCAGATCATCCTCTCCAAACTGCCAGAGCACATCGCCGAGCGCGCCCAGTGGCCACAGGCCGCCAGCGCTGACGATGCCACCGAGCCCTTATTGCATGAACCAAGACCTTCGAATTGACCTGGGCGAGCGCAGCTACGCCATTTGCATTGGCAGTGGCTTGCTGGGCCAGGCCAGCACCTGGGCGGGCTTGCCCACCTCGGCTCAGGCCTTGCTGGTGAGCAACACCACGGTGGCTCCCTTGTATGCCGATGCGGTCGCGCGTGCCCTGGCTCCCTTGCACACCGAGGTCTTGCGCCTTGAACTCCCCGATGGCGAAGCCCACAAAAACTGGGAGAGCCTGCAAACCCTCTTTGACACCTTGCTGGCCAAAGGCTGCGACCGCAACACGGTGCTCTATGCCCTGGGCGGCGGCGTGGTGGGCGACATGGTGGGCTTTGCGGCAGCTTGCTACATGCGCGGCGTGCCCTTTGTGCAAATCCCCACCACTTTGCTGGCTCAGGTCGACTCATCGGTGGGGGGCAAAACGGCCATCAACCACCCTCTGGGCAAAAACATGATCGGCGCCTTCTATCAGCCTCGGCGCGTGATTTGTGACCTCGACACCCTCAAGACCTTGCCCGATCGTGAATGGTCGGCGGGCCTGGCCGAGGTCATCAAGTACGGACCGATTGCCGACCTGACCTTCCTCGACTGGATCGAGTCAAACATCGACGCCCTGATGCGCCGCGATACCCAGGCGGTGGCGCATGCAGTGCACCGCAGTTGCGCCATCAAGGCCGAGGTGGTGGGTCAGGACGAGCGTGAATCGAATCTGCGAGCCATCCTCAACTTTGGCCACACCTTTGGCCATGCCATCGAGGCGGGTCTGGGGTTTGGCACCTGGCTGCACGGCGAGGCCGTGGGTTGCGGCATGGTCATGGCCAGCGAGTTGTCGTGCCGCCTGGGGCTGGTCGAGCGCCCCTTTGTCGAGCGCCTCACCCGCCTGATTGCCAAAGCGGGTCTGCCCATTCGCGGTCCTCGCCTGGGTGCGCACGACTACCTCGCCCACATGCGCGTGGACAAAAAAGCCCAGGCAGGCCAGATCCGGTTCGTGCTCATCGATGGCCCCGGCCGCGCTGTGGTGCGCGGGGCAGACGACAGCCTGGTGAGCGATGTGATCGAGGCCTGCTGCGCATGATGGCGCTGGCCGCCTATGCGTGCTGGCCTGAGCACACGCGAGGCCGTCGCCATCCAGAGCCCAGTGCCCCCACCCGCAACGACCATCAACGCGACCGCGACCGCATCGTGCACTCGTCGTCGTTTCGGCGACTGGTTTATAAAACCCAGGTCTTCCTCAATCACGAAGGGGATTTGTTCCGCACGCGGCTCACGCACTCGCTTGAAGTCGCGCAGCTGGGGCGTTCCATGGCGCGCACGCTTGCGCTCAACGAAGACCTGGTCGAGGCCATTGCCTTGGCGCATGACCTGGGGCACACCCCCTTTGGCCATGCAGGGCAGGATGCCCTCAACGACTGCATGCGCGATCGCGGTGGCTTTGAACACAATTTCCAAAGCTTGCGTGTGGTCGATGAACTCGAAGAGCGTTATGCCGATTTCAATGGCCTCAACCTGTGTTTTGAAACCCGTGAGGGCATCCTCAAGCATTGCTCGGTGAACCATGCGCGCTGGCTGGAGGCGCGCGAGCCATCCGGGGTGGGGCGGCGTTTTTTGCAACGTGAGCAGCCCAGCCTCGAAGCCCAGCTGTGCAATCTGGCCGACGAGATCGCCTACAACGCTCACGACATCGACGATGGCGTGCGCTCGGGTTTGTTGAGCTTGCAGCAACTCGCGCAAATCGATTGGTTTGAACGCCATGCCCGCGAGGTGCGCCAGGCTCACCCCCATCTGGGCGAGCGCCGTGTCCTGCACGAAACCATCCGCCGCATGCTCAGTGCCCAAATTTATGACCTCATCGACAGCACCCAGGCCGCCTTGCACGACTCGGGTGTGAGCCATGTGGATGAGGTGCGCCAGCAAGGCCCGCTGGTGTGTTTTTCGCCCGCCGTGCGCGAGGCCTCGTTGCAACTCAAGCGGTTTTTGTTCGACAACCTCTACCGCCACCCCCAGGTGGTGAACACCACCCAGTGGGCCAAGGGCGTGGTGCGCGATTTGTTCGAGCGCTACCTCAGCGACCCCCAGGAGATGCCCGCGAGCTATGCCCAGCGCAGCGACCGCGAACGTGCGGTGGCCGATTACATCGCGGGCATGACCGACCGATTTGCCAGCCGTGAGCACCACCGACTCACGGGCCTGGAGCCCCCGCATGCCGCCTGAACGCGAAAGCCCTGCACCCCGCTCTCGCTTCGTTTCGGGCGCGGTCATTCTGGCGGGCATGACGGCGGCTTTGCACGTGGGCAAGCTGCCTGCGGCCTTGCCGGCCCTGGCCGAGGACTTGCACATCACCCTGGTGCAGGCGGGCTTTTTGTTGTCGCTGGTGCAGCTCGCCGGGATGAGCCTGGCGGTGTTCATGGGTCTCTTGGCCGATGGCATGGGCTTGAAGCGCAGCATGGTGCGCGGCTTGCTCTTGCTGGCCTTGGCCAGTGGATTGGGCGGGCTGGTCACGTCCGTGGGCGCGCTGATGCTGTTGCGCGCGCTCGAAGGTTTGGGGTTTTTGCTGGTCGTCTTGCCTGCACCCGCCTTGATCCGCCGTGTGGTTTTGCCCGAGCGCTTGTCCGGCATGATGGGCGTTTGGGGAACCTACATGCCCACGGGCACGGCACTGGCGCTGATGCTGGGCTCGCTGTTCATTCCGGCGTGGGGCTGGCGGTCCTGGTGGTGGCTGTTTGCGGGCCTGTCGCTGCTCATGGCCTGGTGGGTGTTTCGCACCGTGCCCACAGACCCGGTGCTGCCCGCAGGCGGCGCTGGCCAGATGGGGCAGGGCGCGTGGATGCGTCTGCGCCGCACCCTGAGCGCACGGGGTCCGTGGCTGGTGGCGCTCACCTTTGGCATGTATTCGGGGCAGTGGCTGGCGGTGGTGGGTTTTTTACCTTCCATCTACGCTGCGGCGGGCGTGAGTGGGGCGCTGCTGGGCGTGCTCACGGCGCTGGCCGCTGCCGTCAACATGACGGGCAACCTGGCCTCGGGGCGGCTGCTGCAACGCGGCTGGGCGCCGCGCACCACCCTGTGGCTGGGATTTGGCGCGATGGCGCTGGGCAGCACACTGGCTTTTGCTCCGCTCACCGAAGGGGCGCCCTGGTTGCGTTATGGCAGCGTCTTGCTGTTCTCGGCAGTGGGCGGCCTGGTGCCTGGCACCTTGTTTGGGCTGGCGGTGCGCTTGGCGCCCGGTGAACACCAGGTGGTGACCACCGTTGGCTGGGTGCAGCAGTTGTCGGCGCTGGGTCAGTTTGCCGGCCCGCCTGTGGCAGCGGCCTTGGCGGCGCGAGCTGGCGGTTGGCAGCTCACGCCCTTCTTTACCGTGAGCTGCTGCTTGGTGGGGGCGGGCTTGGCCTGGATGACGGCGCGGCAGTTGGCGTCGCAGCGGGTTTAGGGGCGCTCAACCCCTAGGCACAATGGGCACATGACCGAGGCCAATCCCCCAACCCACCCCGCCGTCGCCGATACCGTGCGCTGGCTCGAACGCGCCGTGATCGGCCTCAACCTCTGCCCCTTTGCCAAGGCACCGCATGTCAAGGGGCAGATTCATTACCAAGTGAGCCAGGCCAAAGGCCTGGAAGGCCTGCGCGATGAATTGATGCAAGCCTTGCAGGACTTGGCCGCCTTGCCCGCCGAGGTGCGCGAAACCACCTTGCTGATCGTGCCGCACATGCTGCACGACTTTTTGGACTTCAACGATTTCCTGGATGAGGCCGACGGTGCATTGCATGAGCTGGGTCTGGAGGGCGAATTCCAGATGGCCAGCTTTCACCCGAGCTATCAGTTTGCGGGCACCGAAGCGGACGACATCACCAACTTCACCAACCGTTCGCCCCACCCCACCTTGCACCTCATCCGTGAGGCCAGCATGGACAAGGCGGTGGCGGCGTATCCCGAGGCTGCTGAAATTTATGAACGCAACATGGACGTCCTGCGCCGTCTGGGGCACGCGGGCTTGAGCCAACTCTTGAAAGCGCCATGACATGACCCGCACTCACACCAAAGCCAAGAGCCAGGCCGATCCGTTGGCGCAGCTTGACCTGCGCCCTGGCCAGTCCATCGAACTGCTCAAGGCCTTGCACATCCTCACGCGCGATGGGCGCATCAACCAGGACTCGCGGCGCAAGCTCAAGCAGGTCAATCACCTCTATCAGTTCATCGAAAAGCAGTTGCTGGCCTTGCCCGAGCGTGAGGCTGGCCCCACGCTGGCCGACCACGGTGCAGGCAAGTCCTACCTGGGCTTTGTGGTCTATGACCTCTTTTTCAAAGGCCTGGGCAAGGGCACGCTCTACGGCATTGAGACCCGCCAGGAGCTGGTCGCGCAGTCCCAGGCATTGGCTCAGGAGCTGGGTTTTGATCGCATGCGCTTGTTGAACATCAGCGCTGCCGAGGCGGGATCGCACCCCGACATGCCCGATCGCATCGATGTGGTGACGGCCTTGCATGCCTGTGACACCGCGACCGACGACGCGATTGACTTTGGCCTCGTCAAACAGGCGCGCAGCATGGTGCTGGTGCCATGTTGCCAGGCCGAGCTCGCGTCGGTGCTGCGTCAGCACAAGGCCCTGGATTTGGCCCGCACGCCCCTGGCCGAGTTGTGGCGACACCCCTTGCACACGCGCGAGATGGGCTCGCAGCTCACCAATGTCTTGCGCTGCCTTTACCTGGAGGCCATGGGCTATAGCGTGACCGTCACCGAGTTGGTGGGCTGGGAGCACAGCCTCAAAAATGAACTCATCCTGGCCGAATACACCGGCCAGAAAAAACATCAGGCCAGGCTCAGGCTGGAGGCCTTGCTGGAGACCTTTGGCTTGCAGGCATTGCGCGCGCAGCGGTTTGCGCGCTTGCCCCACTGAGGGCGGCGGCTTAGCTTGCCTCGAAGGCGAGCAAAGCCTTTTTGCGCGCTATCCCACCCGCATAGCCCGTGAGCGCGCCGCTTGCGCCCACCACGCGGTGACAAGGGCGCAACAAGAGCCAGGGATTGCTGCCCACCGCGCGACCCACTGCACGCGGGCTGGTGCCCAGGCGCTGCGCCAAATCGGCATAACTTTGGGTTTGGCCGCAGGGGATGCGGTCCATCTGCTGCCAGACCTTGCGCTGGAACGGCGTGATGCGGGACTCATCCAGAGCGGGTGGCTTGCCCGCCCGGCCCTGGGGATGGCGTGAAAACTGCACCAGCCACGCCACCGCCGCCACCAGCGCTGCAGGCCGATCCGCGCCCGTGCAGGGCTGCCAATGCCCGGGGATGCCTTGGTCGCTAAAGCGCATGGCCACCAGCCCCTTGTCACTCGCCGCAAGCACCATATCCCCCCACGGCGTGACCTGCGTCACATACCTCACCCACTCATCCATCGCGTCCTCCTCAATAATTGGGGTCAGATTACATTTTTGAGTGCCCACGCTACCACCACACCATGGCCCGCTTGCCCCGACTGTCTCTGGCAGGGATGCCCCATCACGTGATTCTGCGTGGAAACAACCGCCAGCGCATCATGGAAGACGACAACGACCGGCAAATGATGCTGGGTCTGTTTGCGCACCATGCCCGCGACAAGCGCGTGGCCGTGCATGCCTACGTGCTCATGGACAACCATGTCCACTTGTTGCTCACGCCCGAGGTGGAAGGGGGCATGTCCCGATTCATGCAGTCCGTGGGGCGGGCTTACGTCAAGCGCTTCAATGAGCGCTGGGGCCGCTCGGGCACGCTGTGGGAGGGGCGTTTCCGCTCCGGCCTGGTCCAGACCGAGCGGCACTTGCTCACCTGCATGGCCTACATCGACCTCAACCCCGTGCGCGCGGGCATGGTGAGCCGTCCCGGCGATTGGCCCTGGTCCAGCCATCACCACTTCGTGGGTTTGCGCACCCAGCCGTGGCTCACGCCGCATCCCGTTTACTGGGAGTTGGGCAACACCCCGTTTGCGCGTGAGCAGGCTTACGAACGCATGGTGTCAGCAGGTCTGCTGCCCGGGCAAGTGCAATCCTTGACCGATGCGGCCTTCAAGGGCATGGCGCTGGGGGACCCCGAATTCCTGGAAGGGCTCAAGGGCAAAACCCCCCGGCGGGTGACGTCAGGCAAACCAGGTCGACCGATGCAACAGCGCCAAAACGGTGAAAATTAGACGAGCGGTCACCTAACTCACTGTTTTCAAAAGAATCTACTCTGTCCCCAATTAATTGCCGAAAAAAGAGGCGGGCCAAATAAATGTAATCTGACCCCATTTATTTTTCTTGGTGGGGGTTGGTGTTTGCCCTAGGATAGGACCCCTTTTCTGTGGACAACTGGAGCTGGTCATGTCTGACGCCCTTTTATACGACCCGTCAATGGAACACGATGCCTGTGGTGTGGGTTTTGTGGCGCACATCAAGGGGCAAAAAAGCCATGCGATCGTCACTCAGGCGCTCAAGATCCTGGAGAACCTGGATCACCGGGGTGCGGTGGGCGCAGACAAGCTCATGGGCGACGGCGCTGGCATCCTGATTCAAATGCCTGACGCGCTCTACCGCGAGGACATGGCGCGCCAGGGTGTGGCCTTGCCCCCGCCCGGTGAATACGGTGTGGGCATGATTTTTCTGCCCAAGGAGCACGCCTCCCGCCTGGCCTGTGAGCAGGAACTCGAGCGCGCCATCCGCGCCGAAGGCCAGGTGCTGCTGGGCTGGCGCGATGTGCCGGTCAACCGCGAGATGCCCATGTCACCCACGGTGCGCGACAAGGAGCCGGTGATCCGCCAGGTCTTCATTGGCCGGGGCAACGACGTCATCGTCCAAGACGCCCTGGAGCGCAAGCTCTACGTGATCCGCAAGACGGCCAGCGCCGCCATCTCCCACCTCAACCTCAAGCACGGCAAGGAATACTACGTGCCCAGCATGTCCAGCCGCACGGTCATCTACAAGGGCTTGCTGCTGGCCGATCAGGTGGGCGACTACTACCTGGACTTGCAAGACGAGCGCTGCGTCTCGGCTTTGGGCTTGGTGCACCAGCGTTTTTCGACCAACACCTTCCCCGAGTGGCCTTTGGCTCACCCCTACCGTTATGTGGCGCACAACGGCGAGATCAACACCGTCAAGGGCAACTACAACTGGATGCGCGCGCGCGAGGGCGTGATGTCCTCGCCGGTGCTGGGTCAAGACCTCTCCAAGCTCTACCCCATCAGCTTTGCTGGCCAATCCGACACGGCCACCTTCGACAACTGCCTGGAGTTGTTGACCATGGCGGGCTATCCCATCAGCCAGGCGGTCATGATGATGATCCCCGAGCCCTGGGAGCAGCACGCCACCATGGACCCGCGTCGGCGCGCGTTTTACGAATACCACGCTGCCATGCTCGAGCCCTGGGATGGTCCCGCCTCCATCGTGTTCACCGATGGCCGCCAGATTGGCGCCACGCTGGATCGCAACGGCCTGCGCCCCTCTCGCTACTGCATCACCGATGACGACATGGTGATCATGGGCTCCGAGTCGGGCGTGTTGCCTGTGCCCGAGCGCAAGATTGTTCGCAAGTGGCGTCTGCAGCCCGGCAAGATGTTCCTCATCGACCTCGAACAAGGTCGCATGATCAACGACGAGGAGCTCAAGGCCAACCTCGCCAATGCCAAGCCCTACAAGCAGTGGATCGAAAACCTGCGCATCCGCCTCGATGACCTCGAGGAGGGCAAGAGCCCGGGTCATGCCCAGGCCAATGCCCTGCCTTTGCTCGATCGCCAGCAAGCCTTTGGCTTCACCCAGGAAGACCTCAAGTTCTTGCTTGCCCCCATGGCCAAAAACGGCGAAGAGGCCGTGGGCTCCATGGGCAACGACAGCCCCCTGGCGGTGCTGTCGAGCAAGAACAAGCCCCTGCCCAACTATTTCAAGCAGTTGTTTGCACAGGTGACCAACCCGCCGATTGACCCCATCCGCGAAGCCATCGTGATGTCGCTGGTGTCTTTCATTGGTCCCAAGCCCAACCTGCTCGACATCAACCAGGTCAACCCGCCCATGCGTCTCGAGGTGAGCCAGCCTGTGCTCGATTTCTCGGACATGGCCAAGCTGCGCCACATCGGCCAGGCCACGCAAAACAAGTTCATGAGCGCTGAGCTGGACATCACCTACCCGCTCTCGTGGGGTAAGGAAGGCATCGAGGCCAAGCTGGCTTCGCTGTGCGCCGAGGCGGTGGACGCCATCAAGGGCGGCCACAACATCCTGATCATCACCGACCGCGCCATGTCGGCCACGCAACTGGCCATCCCGGCCCTGTTGGCCTTGTCGGCCATTCACCAGCACCTCGTGCGCGAGGGCTTGCGCACAGCCACCGGCCTGGTGGTGGAAACCGGCAGTGCCCGCGAGGTGCACCACTTTGCCGTGCTGGCCGGCTTTGGTGCCGAAGCCATCCATCCCTACCTGGCCCTGGAAACCCTGGCTGACCTGCACAAGGACTTGAGCGGCGACTTGTCGGCGGACAAGGCCATCTACAACTACATCAAGGCCATCGGCAAGGGCTTGTCCAAGATCATGTCCAAGATGGGCGTGTCCACCTACATGAGCTATTGCGGCGCGCAGTTGTTCGAGGCCATTGGCCTGGACACGGCCACCATCGACAAGTACTTCACGGGCACACCCAGCCGCGTCGAAGGCATTGGCGTGTTTGACATTGCCGAAGAGGCGATCCGCACCCACCACGCCGCATTCAGCCAGGACCCTGTGCTCGCGCACATGCTCGAGACCGGCGGCGAATACGCCTGGCGCGCGCGCGGCGAAGAGCACATGTGGACGCCCGATGCGATTGCCAAGCTGCAACACAGCACGCGCGCCAACAACTTCAACACTTACAAGGAATACGCGCAGATCATCAACGATCAAAGCAAGCGCCACATGACCTTGCGTGGTCTCTTTGAATTCAAGTTCAATCCGGCCAAAGCCATTCCCCTGGAGCAGGTCGAGCCCGCCAGCGAAATCGTCAAGCGCTTTGCCACGGGGGCCATGTCGCTGGGCTCCATCTCCACCGAAGCCCACGCCACGCTGGCAGTGGCCATGAACCGCATTGGCGGCAAGAGCAACACGGGCGAGGGCGGTGAAGACCCCGCGCGCTACCGCAATGAGCTCAAAGGCATCCCCATCAAGGCGGGTGAGAGCCTCAAGAGCGTCATTGGCGACAAGCAGGTCGAGGTCGACATTGCCTTGCGCGAGGGCGATAGCCTGCGCAGCCGCATCAAGCAGGTGGCTTCAGGCCGCTTTGGTGTGAACGCCGAATACCTGGTGAGCGCCGATCAGATCCAGATCAAGATGGCACAAGGCGCCAAGCCGGGCGAAGGCGGCCAGCTCCCCGGTGGCAAGGTGTCCGAGTACATCGGCTTTTTGCGCTACTCGGTGCCGGGCGTTGGTCTGATTTCTCCCCCGCCCCACCACGACATCTACTCCATCGAGGATTTGGCCCAGCTCATTCACGACCTCAAGAACGTCAACCCCAAGTCGTCCATCAGCGTCAAGCTGGTCTCCGAAGTGGGCGTGGGCACGATTGCGGCGGGCGTGGCCAAGTGCAAGGCCGATCACGTGGTGATCGCCGGTCACGACGGCGGCACGGGTGCATCGCCCCTGTCGTCCATCAAGCACGCGGGCAGCCCCTGGGAAATCGGCCTGGCCGAAACCCAGCAAACCCTGGTGCTCAACCGCTTGCGCAGCCGCATCCGCGTTCAGGTCGATGGCCAGATGAAAACGGGTCGCGACGTGGTGATCGGGGCCTTGCTCGGTGCCGATGAATTTGGCTTTGCCACGGCACCCTTGGTGGTCGAAGGCTGCATCATGATGCGCAAGTGCCACCTCAACACCTGCCCGGTGGGCGTGGCCACGCAAGACCCGGTGCTGCGCCAGAAATTCACCGGCCAGCCCGAGCATGTGGTGAACTATTTCTTCTTTGTCGCCGAAGAGGTGCGCCAGATCATGGCGCAGCTGGGTGTGGCCAGCTTTGACGAACTCATTGGCCGCAGCGACTTGCTCGACATGCGCCAAGGCGTGTCGCACTGGAAAGCACAAGGCCTGGACTTCTCGCGCTTGCTCGCCCGCCCGGTGGTGCCCGCGGACGTGAGCTACTTCCACACCCAGACGCAAGACCACGGCCTGGACAAGGCGCTGGATGTGACCCTGATCGAGAAGTCCCGTGCTGCCATCGAACGCGGCGAGAAGGTCTCCTTCATGGAAACCGCGCGCAACGTCAACCGCTCGGTGGGCGCCATGCTCTCGGGTGTGCTCACCCAGCACCACCCCGAGGGCTTGCCCGACGACACCTTGCGCATCCAGCTCGAAGGCACGGGGGGGCAGTCCTTTGGCGCTTTCCTGGCCCGAGGCATCACGCTCTACCTGATCGGCGACGCCAACGACTACACCGGCAAGGGCTTGTCGGGCGGCCGCGTGGTGGTGCGCCCCAGCCTCGACTTCCGGGGTGAGGCGGTCAACAACATCATCGTCGGCAACACCGTGCTGTATGGCGCGACCCGTGGCGAAGCCTTCTTTGCCGGCGTCGCTGGCGAGCGCTTTGCGGTGCGACTCTCGGGTGCCACGGCGGTGGTCGAGGGCACGGGCGACCACGGCTGTGAATACATGACCGGTGGCACGGTGGCGGTGCTGGGCAAGACTGGCCGCAACTTTGCTGCTGGCATGAGCGGCGGCGTGGCCTATGTGTACGACGAGGACGGCCTGTTTGCCGAGCGTTGCAACACGGCCATGGTGGCCATGGAGCCGGTGCTGACCGTGGCCGAGCAACAGGCCAAGGTGCCCCAGCAACTGTGGCATCGCGGTCAAAGCGACGAAGAGCAGTTGCGCCAGTTGCTCGAACAACACCATGTGTGGACAGGCTCCAAGCGAGCCCGTGAACTGCTGGACAACTGGGCCACGGTGCGTGCGAAATTCGTCAAGGTCTTCCCCAACGAGTACAAGCGCGCCCTGGGCGAGATGTCCGCTGCGGCTGCGTCCAAGCCTGCTCAGCCGGCTGCACCAGCCAAGTCCAAAACCAAGTCGGCCACGGCCGCCAAGTGAAGGGAATCGATCATGGGAAAAGCCACTGGATTTTTGGAGTTTGAGCGTTTGGAAGAGGGCTATGCCCCGGTCACCGAACGCGTCAAACACTACAAGGAATTTGTGATCGGCCTGGATGATGCCCAAGCCAAACAGCAAGGTGCGCGCTGCATGGATTGCGGCACGCCCTTTTGCAACAACGGCTGTCCGGTCAACAACATCATTCCCGATTTCAACGACTTGGTGTATTCGGGCCAATGGCAAGCCGCCATCGAGGTCTTGCATTCCACCAACAACTTCCCCGACTTCACCGGCCGCATTTGTCCTGCCCCTTGCGAGGCCGCCTGCACGCTCAATGTGAACAACGACGCCGTGGGCATCAAGTCCATCGAGCACGCCATCATTGACCGCGCCTGGGCCTCGGGTTGGGTCAAGCCCCAGCCGCCCACCCACAAGACCGGCAAAAAAGTCGCCGTGATTGGCTCCGGACCAGCGGGCCTGGCGGCTGCCCAGCAGCTCGCGCGCGTGGGTCACGACGTGACGGTGTTCGAGAAAAACGACCGCGTTGGGGGGCTCTTGCGCTATGGCATTCCCGACTTCAAGCTCGACAAGGTGCACATCGATCGCCGCGTCGAGCAAATGCAGGCCGAGGGCGTGCGCTTTCGCACCGGGGTGCTCGTGGGCGATTGGCCCAAGGACAGCAAGGTCACCAACTGGGCCAAGGAAACGGTGTCGCCCGCTGAGCTGATCAAGGACTTTGACGCCGTCTTGCTCGCCGCTGGCTCCGAGCAGTCGCGCGATTTGCCCGTGCCCGGCCGTGACCTCGAGGGCGTGCATTTCGCCATGGAGTTCCTGCCCCAGCAAAACAAGGTCAATGCGGGCGACAAGCTCAAAGGCCAGTTGCGTGCCGACGGCAAGAAAGTGATCGTCATCGGAGGGGGTGACACCGGCAGCGATTGCGTGGGCACCAGCACCCGCCACGGCGCCACCAAGGTCACCCAGTTCGAGGTCATGCCCCGCCCGCCCGAAGAAGAAAACAAGCCCCTGGTGTGGCCTTACTGGCCGCTCAAGCTGCGCACCAGCTCCAGCCACGACGAAAGCGGTGGCTTGCAGCTGCTGGACCGCGAGTTCGCCATTTCCACCAAAGAGTTCATTGGCAAAAACGGCAAGCTCACCGGCCTCAAGACCGTGGGCGTTGAATTCAAGGACGGCAAATTGGTGGAAGTGCCCGGCACCGAAAAAACCTTTGAAGCCGACATGGTCCTGCTGGCCATGGGCTTTGTGAATCCCGTGCCTGCCGTGCTCGATGCCTTTGGCGTGCAAAAGGATGCCCGTGGCAATGCCCAGGCCGGCACCGATGAGGAGGGCGGCTATGCCACCAATGTCCCCAAGGTGTTTGCCGCTGGCGACGTTCGCCGGGGGCAGTCGCTGGTGGTGTGGGCCATTCGCGAAGGCCGTCAGGCTGCGCGCGCGGTCGACGAGTACCTCATGGGCAGCTCCGACCTGCCTCGCTGAGTTGCCAGCCAGGGTGTGGTCTTGAGCTTGACCACTTAGGTGTTCATCTTCCTCCGTTAAGATGAACGCCGCCCTGCCCAATCGCCTGCCAAGTTCTGGACATGGGCCTCACCCCATGCCTGCACCTCAAGCCCTGATCACCTGTCAAGACCTCTCGTTTGGATACGGAGAGCGCCGCATCCTGGACGGCATCAGCTTTGAAGTCCCGCGCGGCAAGGTCACGGCCTTGATGGGCGCCTCAGGCGGCGGCAAAACCACCGTGCTTCGCCTCATTGGCGGGCAGTACAAGCCGCAGTCAGGGCGTTTGCAGTTTGACGACCAATCCATCCCCGACCTCAACCAGGCCGAGCTCTATGGCTTGCGCCGTCGCATGGGCATGCTGTTTCAGTTTGGCGCGCTGTTCACGGATTTGTCGGTCTTTGACAACGTGGCCTTTCCTTTGCGCGAGCACACCGACTTGCCTGCCGCCCTAGTCCGCGACATCGTGCTCATGAAGCTCGAGGCGGTGGGCTTGCGCGGTGCGCGAGACCTCATGCCCAGCGAAATTTCGGGCGGCATGGCCAGGCGTGTGGCCTTGGCGCGTGCGATAGCCCTCGACCCCGAATTGATCATGTACGACGAGCCCTTTGCCGGGCTGGACCCCATTTCCCTGGGCACAGCGGCGCGGCTCATTCGCCGCCTCAACGATGCCATGGGGCTCACCAGCATCGTGGTGTCGCACGACCTGGACGAGACCTTTGGCATCGCCGACCAGGTCATCGTGCTGGCCAATGGCCGTGTGGCGGCGCAGGGCACGCCCGACGAGGTCAGGCACAGTGAAGACCCGCTGGTGCGTCAATTTGTGAGCGCCTCGCCCGATGGTCCGGTGCGTTTCCATTACCCGGCGGTGGGCCTGGCAGATGACCTGGGGATTGGCGCATGAGCGACTGGCAAAGCCCCCTCGCTCGGTTGGGCGCCTGGTTTCGCCATGGCCTGGTTTCGATGGGCTATGGCGCACGCCTTTTTGTTCGCCTGGTGGGTTTGCTTGGCGCGTGCCTGCGCCGCTTTGGCCTGGTGCGCGACCAGATCCACTTTCTGGGCAACCATTCGCTGGCCATCATCGTGGTGTCTGGCCTTTTCGTGGGCTTTGTGCTGGGCTTGCAGGGCTACTACACCTTGCAACGCTATGGCTCAGCCGAGGCGCTGGGCTTGTTGGTGGCTTTGAGCCTGGTGCGCGAATTGGGTCCGGTGGTGAGTGCCTTGCTGTATGCCGGGCGCGCGGGCACGTCGCTCACCGCCGAAATTGGTTTGATGAAGGCGGGCGAGCAACTCACCGCCATGGAATTGATGGCCGTTGACCCCGTCGAGCGCATCCTGGCGCCGCGTTTTTGGGCTGGCGTGATCACCTTGCCCTTGCTGGCCGCGCTGTTCAGTGCCGTGGGCATCGTGGGCGGATGGCTGGTGGGCGTGGTCATGATTGGTGTGGATGCGGGCTCTTTCTGGAGCCAGATGCAAAGCGGTGTGGATGTCTTCAAGGACGTGGGCAATGGGGTGGTCAAGAGCCTGGTCTTTGGGTTCACCGTGTCGTTTGTTGCTTTGTTGCAAGGCTATGTCGCCCAGCCCACGCCAGAAGGCGTGTCCAGGGCAACCACGCGAACCGTGGTGATGGCCTCGCTGTCGGTGTTGGGGCTGGATTTCATCCTCACCGCCTGGATGTTTAGTCTTTGAAGGGGAGAGTGATCATGCAACGCTCTAAGGTCGATGTGTGGGTGGGTTTGTTTGTGCTGCTGGGTGCGCTGGCGCTGGTGTTCTTGGCGCTCAAGTCGGCCAACTTGCTCAGCCTGAACTGGTCGTCCACCTATTCGGTCAAAGCCCGTTTTGACAACATTGGAGGCCTCAAGCCCCAGGCAGCGGTCAAGAGCGCGGGCGTGGTCGTGGGGCGGGTATCGGCCATTGGCTTTGACGACCAGACCTTCCAGGCCTCGGTGGTGCTGGACCTGGACCAACGATTCCGTTTCCCCAAGGACTCCAGCCTGAAAATCCTCACCAGCGGCTTGCTGGGTGAGCAGTACATTGGCCTGGAGGCGGGATCCTCCGATCAGAACCTTCAGGCCGGAGAAACCATCACCAGCACCCAGTCTGCCGTTGTGTTGGAAAATCTCATCGGACAATTCCTCTACAACAAGGCGGCCGACGCTGGCCAAACCAAGTGAAGCACACCACGCCCAACCTGCTCCAACCCATGATTCGCGCCCAGGCTCACCTGGCGCGCACCGCGCGAGCCTGGGCGTGCGTGATGGCCTTGGCCTGCCTGGTGCCGGTGCAAGCCCAGGTGCAAGCTCAGGCACCTGCTGCGGGCGATGCCGCCACCAACTCGGACACCGCTTACCCCACACGCTCGCCCACCGACCCGTGGGAGCCCTTCAACCGCAAGGTCTTTGACTTCAACGAGTCCCTGGATCAGGCGGTGATCAAGCCCGTGGCCAACACCTACCAGCGGGTCACACCTCGCCTGGTGCAAACGGGCCTGGGCAATTTCTTTGGCAATTTGCGGGACCTGTGGTCCACGGTGAACCTGTTCCTGCAATTCAAACCCAAGGCTGGCCTGGAGATGGGCACGCGCGTGCTGGTGAACTCGACCCTGGGCATTTATGGCCTGGTGGACCTGGCTTCGCCCATGGGGCTGGAGCGCTATTCGGAGGACTTTGGCCAAACTCTGGGTCGCTGGGGCGTGGGCAGTGGTCCTTACCTGGTCATGCCTGTGCTGGGTCCCTCTACCCTCAGGGATGCCTCGTCCTATGTGCTGGTGGACAGGAACGGGGATCCCATCAAAGAAATCAACCCCATCGCGCACCGCAACGTGGCCCAAGGCCTCAAGGTGGTGGATCAGCGTGCGCGGCTGCTGTCGGCCACCAACACGGTGGATGCCATCGCTTTCGATCGTTACAGCTTTGTTCGCGACGCCTACCTGCAACGCCGCCGCTTCCAAATTTATGATGGCAACCCTCCTCCAGAGGATGCCAAGGATTGAACATGATTTGTCGATTGATGCAGACCCGTTCGCTGCTCGAGCGCGTGGCGCTGGGCTGGGGCGCGTGCCTGCTGGCGCTGGGTCTGGCCATGCCCAGCCTCCATGCTCAGACCTTGAGCCCCAAAGACACGCCCGATGTCTTCATCTCCAAACTCTCCAACCATTTGCTGGAGATCGTCAAATCCGATGCCGGCCTGCGCGCTGGGGACTTGGTCAAGATCAATGCGCTGGTCAACGACAAAGTGGCGCCGCACGTCAACTTCGAGCGCATGACCGCTTCGGCCGTGGGGCCGGCCTGGCGCCAGGCCACGCCCGAGCAACGCAAGCAGCTCATCGAGGAGTTCAAGCTCTTGCTCGTGCGCAGCTACTCGGGCGCCTTGTCGCAGGTCAAAGACCAAAAGCTGGTGGTCAAGCGCTCGCGCTTTGCCCCTGAGGACACCGAGGTGGTCATCCGCACCGAGGTGGTGGGCGGACCCGAACCCATTCCCATCGAGTACCGCCTGGAAAAAGCCCCCGACCACATTGCGGGCTGGCGCATCTTCAATTTCAACGTCATGGGCGTTTGGCTGGTCGAGACCTACCGCAGCCAGTTCGGTCAGATCATTTCGTCCAAGGGCATCGAGGGGTTGATCAAAACCTTGCGTGACCGCAATCAGAGCAACGCCAAGTGAGCCTGTCTTTCCCCCAGCGTTTGCAATCCGACCAAGCCCGTGAGGTGCTCGATCGCCTCACGCGCGAGCTCGTGCCCGCCCAGACGCAAGCGGTGTCCCTGGCCGAGTTGCAGACCTTTGATTCATCGGCTCTGGCGGTGATGTTGGCCTTGCAGCGCTCGGCCAAGGCCTTGGCTGGTCAAGTGGCCTGGCGGGATGTGCCGCCGCGCATGCAGACCTTGGCCCAGCTCTATGGTGTGGATGCCTTGCTTGGCATGGGTCAAGCCTCGTCCTGAATCACTCATGCCCGCTGTATCCATCCAAGCCCTCAGCAAAGTCCACCCAGGTCGCCAAGGTCCCTTCAAGGCCCTCGACAACGTGAGCTTTGACATCGAGGCGGGCGAATTCTTTGGCCTGTTGGGTCCCAACGGCGCGGGCAAGACCACCCTCATCAGCATCCTCGCTGGGCTCATGAAGCCCACGTCGGGGCGTGTGTGCGTCAATGGCTTTGATGTGCAAGCCCAGGCAGCTCAGGCGCGCGCCCAATTGGGCGTGGTGCCCCAGGAGCTGGTGTTTGATCCATTTTTCAAGGTGCGCGAGGCCTTGCGCTTTCAGTCGGGCTACTTTGGCATTGCCCACAACGATGACTGGATCGACGAGCTGCTCGCGGGTCTGGGGCTGGAGGACAAGGCTGAGCACAACATGCGCCAGCTCTCGGGCGGCATGAAGCGGCGCGTGCTGGTGGCGCTGGCGCTGGTGCATCGCCCGCCCGTGATCGTGCTCGACGAGCCCACCGCCGGGGTGGATGTGGAGTTGCGCCAATCGCTGTGGCAATTCATTGCCCGCCTCAATCGCCAAGGTCACACGGTCTTGCTCACCACGCACTACCTCGAAGAGGCCGAGGCCTTGTGCTCGCGCATTGCCATGCTCAAGCAAGGGCGCGTGGTCGCCCTGGCCTCCACCTCCGAGTTGCTGGCCCGCTCGGCCAGCAATGTGCTGCGCTTCAAGTGCGATGGTCCCTTGCCAGCCGACATCGCTGCCCAGGCCCGGGTGACGGGGCGGGTGGTGCAGTTGCCGATCAACGATGCCAGCCAGATCGAGGCGCATTTGGCCCACCTGCGGCAAAGCGGCGTGGTGGTGGCCGATGTCGAGGTGCGCAAAGCCGATCTGGAAGATGTGTTTTTGGACCTGGTGGGAGAGGCTTCATGACCGGTTGGCGTGCGTTGCTGGTCAAGGAAATGACCCGGTTTTGGCGAGTCGCGTTTCAGACGATTGCCGCCCCCGTGCTCACCGCACTCATGTACCTGCTGATCTTTGGCCATGTGCTGCGCGACCACGTGGAGGTCTTTCCCGGCGTGAGCTACCTGCAGTTTCTGGTGCCCGGCCTCATCATGATGAGCGTGTTGCAAAACGCGTTTGCCAACAGCTCGTCGTCGCTCATCCAGAGCAAGATGATGGGCAACCTGGTGTTCTTGCTGCTCACGCCGCTCACGGCCTGGCACTGGTTTTTGGCCTATGTGCTGTCGTCGGTGATGCGCGGCCTGGCTGTGGGCGTGGGCATTGCCCTGGTCACCGCCGTGGTGGTGCGCTTGCCCCTTTATTCGGCGGTCTGGGTGCTGGCCTTTGCTTTCCTGGGCTCGGCCATGCTGGGTGCCATGGGGGTGATTGCCGGCCTGTGGGCTGACAAGTTCGACCAGATGGCGGCGTTCCAGAACTTTGTCATCATGCCCATGACGTTTTTGAGTGGGGTCTTCTATTCCATTCATTCCCTGCCCGACTTTTGGCAGCAGGTGAGCCATTTCAACCCGTTTTTCTACATGGTCGACGGCTTTCGCTATGGCTTTTTCGGGCACAGCGATGTCTCGCCCTGGCTGAGTCTGGGCTTGCTGTCTGTGGCCTGGGCCTTGGTGTCTGGCCTGGCCCTTTATCTCCTTCAAACTGGATACAAAATAAGAAGCTGACATGACCGCCGACCAACTCCAAACCCTCATCGCCCAAGCCTTGCCTTGCGACCATCTGCATGTCGAGGGCGATGGCCGCCATTGGTATGCCACCATTGTTTCGCCGGCCTTTGAGGGTGCGCGCGCCATCCAGCGTCACCAGCAGGTGTATGCCGCCTTGGGCAACCGCATGGCCACCGACGAGGTGCATGCCTTGTCCATGAAAACCTACACGCCCGCCGAATGGCTGGCTCGCGGCGAGAAAGCCTGAGCATGGACCAACTCCGAATTCAAGGCGGCAAGCCCTTGCATGGCGAAGTCCAGATCGCGGGCGCCAAGAATGCGGCCTTGCCCGAGCTGTGCGCGGCGCTGTTGACCAGCGCGCCGGTGACGCTGGCCAATGTGCCGCGCTTGCAAGACGTCTCCACCATGCTCAAGTTGCTGCGCAACATGGGCGTGGCGGCTGAGCATGCGCCCGACGGCACGGTGCGCCTGGATGCCGGGCGGGTCGACAACCCCCAGGCGCCCTACGAGCTGGTCAAAACCATGCGCGCCTCGGTGCTGGCCCTGGGGCCTTTGCTGGCGCGGTTTGGGCAGGCCAAGGTGTCCCTGCCTGGCGGCTGTGCGATTGGTTCGCGCCCGGTGGATCAGCACATCAAGGGCTTGCAGGCCATGGGTGCCGAGATCGACGTCGAGCACGGCTACATGCTGGCGCGCCTGCCCGCTGGGCGCACGCGACTCAAGGGTGCGCGCATCACCACCGACATGGTGACCGTCACCGGGACCGAGAACTTCCTCATGGCCGCTTGCCTGGCCGAGGGAGAAACCGTGCTCGAAAACGCTGCCCAGGAGCCCGAGATCCCCGATCTGGCCGAGATGCTCATCGCCATGGGCGCGCGCATCGAAGGGCATGGCACGAGCAAGATCCGCATTCAGGGCGTGTCGTCCCTCACGGGCTGTGCCCACCAGGTGGTGGCCGATCGCATCGAGGCGGGGACGTTCCTGTGCGCTGTGGCCGCTTGCTCGGGCGATGTGGTGCTGCGCCATGGGCGCGCCGATCACCTCGAGGCGGTCATCGAAAAGCTCCAGGCGGCGGGCGCGCACGTGGCCTCGGGGGACGGGTTCATCCGCATCCAAAGCCAGGGTCGGCTCAAGGCGCAGAGTTTTCGCACCACCGAATACCCCGGCTTTCCCACCGACATGCAAGCCCAGTTCATGGCGCTCAACTGCATTGCCCATGGGACCAGCAAGGTGACCGAGACCATTTTTGAAAATCGCTTCATGCACGTCAACGAAATGGTGCGCCTGGGCGCGCGCATTCAAATCGATGGCAAGGTGGCGGTCATCGAAGGCATTGAAAAGCTTTCGGGCGCGCACGTCATGGCCACCGATTTGCGGGCTTCGGCCAGCCTGGTGATCGCCGGCCTGGTGGCCGAGGGCGAGACCATCGTGGATCGGATTTACCATCTGGACCGTGGATACGACCGCATGGAGGCCAAACTCAAGGCCTTGGGCGCTGACATTGAAAGAATCCGATGACCCTGACCCTGGCCCTCTCCAAAGGGCGCATCTTTGACGAAACCCTGCCGCTGCTCCAGGCCGCCGGGCTGGAGGTCCTCGAAGACCCGGAGAAGACGCGAAAGCTCATCCTGCCCACCAACTTGCCCCATGTGCAGGTGGTGCTGGTGCGCGCCACCGATGTGCCCACCTATGTGGAGCAAGGCGGTGCGGACCTGGGCGTGGTGGGACTGGACACGCTGATCGAACACGGCGGGCAAGGCCTCTACCAGCCCATCGACTTGCAAATTGCCAAATGCCGCATGTCGGTGGCGGTGCCGCAAAGTTTTGACTACGCGGGCACCGTGCGCCGGGGCGGGCGCCTCACCATTGCCACCAAATACACCACCATTGCGCGCGACTTCTTCTCGGCCAAGGGCATGCACGTCGATTTGATCAAGCTCTACGGCAGCATGGAGCTCGCACCCCTCACGGGCCTGGCCGACGGCATCGTGGACCTTGTGTCCACGGGCAGCACCCTCAAGGCCAACCACCTGGTCGAGGTCGAGCGCATCATGGACATCAGCTCGCGCCTGGTGGTCAATCAGGCCGCCCTCAAGCTCAAGCGCGAAACACTCAGACCCTTGCTCACCGCCCTGGCTCAGGCCGTGGCCAACCGGTGACGATGGACCCGCAGCATGTCCAAGCCCTTGAGACTCTCCACCACGCAAAGCGACTTTGAGGCCGCTTTCGCAGCGCGTCTGCACTGGTCGGATCAGACCGATGCCGACATCGAGCAGCGCGTGGCCGACATCCTGGCCGATGTGCGCGCGCGCGGCGATGCCGCCGTGCTGGCCTACACCCAGCGCTTTGATGGCCTGCACGCCCAGTCGGTGGCCGAGCTGGAAATTTCCCAAAGCGAATTGCAAGCCGCCCTCGAGGGCTTGCCCGCTGCCCAGCGCGAGGCCTTGCAAGCCGCTGCGGCTCGCGTGCGCACCTACCACGAGGCTCAGAAAAAAGCCTCGGGCGAGAGCTGGTCTTACCGCGACGCCGATGGCACGCTGCTCGGACAAAAGGTCACGCCCCTGGACCGCGTGGGCATTTATGTGCCCGGCGGCAAGGCCGCTTACCCTTCGTCGGTGCTGATGAACGCCATCCCCGCGCACGTGGCGGGCGTGCACGAGATCATCATGGTCGTGCCCACGCCGCAAGGCCTGCGCAACCCGCTGGTGCTGGCCGCTGCGGCCGTAGCGGGCGTGCACCGCGCCTTCACCGTGGGCGGCGCCCAGGCGGTGGCCGCTTTGGCCTATGGCACTGCCAGCATCCCCAAGGTGGACAAGATCACCGGCCCCGGCAATGCCTATGTCGCCAGTGCCAAGCGCCGGGTGTTTGGCACGGTGGGCATCGACATGATTGCCGGTCCTTCAGAGATCCTGGTGCTGGCCGATGGCAGCACCCCTGCTGACTGGGTGGCCATGGATTTGTTCAGCCAGGCCGAGCACGACGAGTTGGCGCAAAGCATCTTGCTGTGCCCCGATGCGGCCTACATCGACGCGGTGCAGGCGGCCATCGATCGCCTCTTGCCCGAGATGCCCCGGCGCGACATCATTGCCAAGAGCCTGCAAGACCGGGGCGCGCTCATCCACACGCGCAGCATGCAAGAGGCCTGTGACATCAGCAACCGCATCGCCCCCGAACACCTCGAGGTCTCCAGCCGTGACCCGCAACGCTGGGAGCCCTTGCTCAAGCATGCGGGCGCGATCTTCCTGGGCGCCTACACCAGCGAATCGCTGGGCGACTATTGCGCGGGTCCCAACCATGTGCTGCCCACCAGCGGCACGGCGCGGTTTTCTTCGCCCCTGGGGGTGTATGACTTTCAAAAGCGCTCCAGCCTCATCGAGGTGAGCGAGGCCTCGGCGCAGAGCCTGGGGCAGATTGCCGCCGAGCTGGCCTATGGCGAAGGATTGCAAGCCCACGCCCGCGCCGCCGAGTTGCGCCTGCACACCGTCCCGCCCATGCGCAAGCCCACCCCATGAAAGCCTTTACTTCAGTGATCCGCCAGGACGTGCAGTCCATGCAGGCCTATGCCATTCAAGACGCCACGGGCATGGTCAAGCTCGACGCGATGGAAAACCCATTCAGCCTGCCCGCCGACTTGCAGCAGGCTTTGGGTCAACGCCTGGGGGCTTTGGCCATCAACCGCTATCCGGGCAGCCGCGTCAACACCTTGCGCAGCGCCCTGGCGCAGCACGCGGGCATGCCCGAGGGCTTTGACCTCATGCTGGGCAATGGCTCAGACGAGCTCATCTCCTTGCTGGCCATGGCCTGTGATGCCCCCTCCAGCGCCGCCAACGCGGGGCGGCCGGCCTCGGTGCTCGCGCCCGTGCCCGGCTTTGTGATGTACGCCATGAGCGCCCAGCTGCAAGGCCTGGCCTTTCACGGCGTGCCGCTCACGGCCGATTTCGAGCTCGACGAAGCCGCCATGCTCGCCGCCATCGAACAGCACCAGCCCACCCTCCTTTACCTGGCCTATCCCAACAACCCCACGGCCAATTTGTGGAACGACGCGGTGATCGAACGCCTGGTGCTGGCGCAAGGCGCGCACGGCGGCTTGGTGGTGATGGACGAGGCCTACCAGCCCTTTGCCAGCAAGACCTACCTGGACCGCATCACCCGGCATCAGCATGTCTTGCTCATGCGCACCCTCTCCAAATTTGGCCTGGCCGGGGTGCGGCTGGGCTACATGATGGGACCCCAAGCCCTGATCGCCGAAATGGATAAAGTGCGCCCGCCCTACAACGTGAGCGTGCTCAACTGCGAGTGCGCGCTCTTTGCGCTGGAGCATGCTCAGGTGTTTGCCGCTCAGGCGCGCGTGCTGCGTGAGGAGCGCGCGCGCTTGGTCAAGGCGCTGGCCGCCATGCCCGGGGTCAAGCCCTTTCCCAGCGAAGCCAACATGGTGCTGGTGCGCGTGCCCGATGCCATGGCCTGGTTCGAGGGGCTCAAGGCCAGCAAGGTGCTGGTCAAGAACGTTTCTAAAATGCATCCCTTGCTGGCCAACTGCCTGCGCCTGACGGTGGGCACACCCCAGGAAAACGACATGATGTTGGCCGCCATCAACGGTTTGTTGACCCACTGAACTGGATCCCCCATGACTGCACGCATTGCTCAGGTGAGTCGCGACACCAAGGAAACCCAAATCCGCGTCCAACTCAATCTGGACGGGACCGGGCAATCCAACCTGTCCACTGGCATTGGCTTTTTCGATCACATGCTCGAGCAGATTGCCCGCCATGGCCTCATCGACCTCGACGTACAAGCCCAGGGGGACTTGCACATCGACGGCCACCACACGGTAGAGGATGTGGGCATCACCATTGGCATGGCCTTGGCCAAGGCGATTGGCGACAAAAAAGGCATCCAGCGTTACGGCCATGCCTATGTGCCGCTCGACGAGGCCTTGAGCCGCGTGGTGATCGACTTGTCTGGCCGCCCGGGCATCGAGATGCACGTGCCCTTCAAGAGCGGCATGATTGGCCAGTTCGACACCCAGCTCACCTATGAGTTTTTCCAGGGCCTGGTCAACCACGCCTTCATGACCTTGCACATCGACAACCTGCGCGGCGAAAACGCCCACCACCAGGCCGAAACGGTGTTCAAGGCCTTTGGCCGTGCCCTGCGTCAGGCCGTGAGCCTGGACGCGCGCGCGGCGCACCAAATCCCCTCCACCAAAGGCTCGCTCTGATGGCCAAACCCCTGGTGGCGGTGGTGGACTACGGCATGGGCAACCTGCGCTCGGTGGCGCAGGCGGTCATGCACGTGGCCGACCACAGCGGCCATGAGGTGGTGGTGACGCAGGATCCCGATCAGATTCGCCAGGCCGAGCGCATGGTCTTGCCTGGGCAAGGTGCCATGGCCGACTGCATGGGCGCGCTCAATGCGTCGGGCTTGCGCGAGGCGGTGCTCGAAGCCCTGGCCAGCAAGCCGTCGTTTGGCGTGTGCGTGGGCATGCAAATGCTGCTCGACCACAGCGAGGAGGGCGACGATGCATCGGGCACGCCTGCGCTGGGCATCATCCCCGGCGAGGTCATCCGCTTTCGACTCGAAGGCCAGCATCAGCCCGATGGCAGCCGCTACAAAGTCCCCCAAATGGGCTGGAACGCGGTGTGGCAAAGCCAGCCCCACCCGATTTGGTCGGGCGTGGCCGACGGGGCGTATTTCTACTTCGTGCACAGTTTTTATGCCCGGCCGTCGGATGAGCGCCACATTGCAGGCCAATGCGACTATGGTTTGCGCTTTACCGCAGCCCTGTGTCGGGATAATATTTTCGCCACTCAATTCCACCCCGAGAAAAGCGCAGACGCAGGTCTGATGCTCTATCGCAACTTCCTCCACTGGAGCCCCTGAACGTTGTTGGGTTGCCCAGTCCTTGAACCATGTTGTTGATTCCTGCCATTGATCTCAAAGACGGCCGATGCGTGCGCCTCAAACAAGGCGACATGGATCAGGTCACCGTGTTCAGCGAAGACCCCGCCGAAATGGCGCTGAGCTGGGTGCAAAAAGGCGCGAGGCGCTTGCACCTGGTGGACCTCAATGGGGCCTTTGCGGGCAAACCGCAAAACCTCACGGCCATCCGGCGCATCCTCGAAGCCGTGGGCGAAGACATCCCCGTACAGCTCGGCGGCGGCATTCGCGATCTGGACACCATCGAACGCTACATCGACCTGGGTTTGCGCTACGTGATCATTGGCACCGCGGCGGTGAAAAACCCCGGCTTCCTGCAAGACGCCTGCTCGGCTTTTGGCGGCCACATCATCGTGGGGCTCGATGCCAAAGACGGCAAAGTCGCCACCGATGGCTGGAGCAAGCTCACCGGCCATGAGGTGATCGACTTGGCGCAGAAATACGAAGACTACGGTGTGGAGTCCATCATCTACACCGACATTGGCCGCGACGGCATGCTCTCTGGCATCAACATCGACGCCACGGTCAAGCTGGCCAATTCCATGTCCATCCCCGTCATTGCATCGGGCGGCTTGTCGAACATGGACGACATCCGCAAGCTCTGCGCCGTCGAAGACGAAGGCGTTGAAGGGGTGATCTGCGGCCGCGCCATCTACAGCGGCGACCTGGATTTCGCAGCGGCTCAGGCCTGGGCTGACGAGCACAACGGCTGACATGCTGGCCAAACGCATCATTCCCTGCCTGGACGTCACCAACGGCCGGGTCGTCAAAGGCGTCAACTTCGTGAGCCTGCGCGATGCGGGCGACCCCGTTGAAATCGCTGCCCGCTACAACGACCAGGGCGCTGACGAACTCACCTTCCTCGACATCACCGCCACATCCGATGGGCGCGATGTGATCCTGCACATCATCGAGGCCGTGGCCAGCCAGGTCTTCATCCCCCTTACCGTTGGTGGCGGCGTGCGCACCGTGGCCGATGTGCGCCGCTTGCTCAATGCGGGCGCAGACAAGACCAGCTTCAACTCGGCGGCGATTGCCAACCCCCAGGTCATCCGCGATGCCTCGCGCAAGTACGGCTCGCAATGCATCGTCGTGGCGATTGACGCCAAACGCCGCAGCGCCGAGGACGAGCAACGCCTCAACGAGCAAGGTCAGCCCTTCGGGCCAGGCTGGGATGTCTACAGCCATGGTGGCCGCAAGAACGTGGGGCTCGATGCCGTGCAATGGGCGACCTACATGGCGAACATGGGCGCGGGCGAAATTTTGCTCACCAGCATGGACCGCGACGGCACCAAGGCCGGTTTTGACCTGGCACTCACCCGCGCGGTGAGCGATGCGGTGTCGGTGCCCGTGATCGCTTCGGGCGGCGTGGGCAACCTGGACCACCTCGCCGACGGCATCCAGCAAGGCGGCGCCGATGCGGTGCTGGCCGCGAGCATCTTCCATTACGGCGAATACACCGTGGCGCAGGCCAAGGCGCGCATGGCCGAGCGAGGCATTCCGGTTCGCCTTTAAGATGACCGCATGAATTGGCTAGACGACATCCGTTGGGACGCGCAGGGGCTGGTCCCGGTCATTGCTCAGGAAAAAGACACGGGCGATGTGTTGATGTTTGCCTGGATGAACCGAGAAGCCCTGGAAAAAACGGCTGAGCTGGGTCGGGCGGTCTACTTCAGCCGCTCCCGCAACCAGCTGTGGTTCAAGGGCGAGGAATCCGGCCACGTCCAGACGGTGCACGACATCCGCCTCGATTGCGACAACGACGTCGTCTTGCTCAAGGTGACGCAACTCGGGCACGAGCCCGGCATCGCTTGTCACACCGGCCGCCACAGTTGCTTTTTCCGCAGCCTCCAACAGGCGAAGTGGCAGGAGGTGGATCCGGTGCTCAAAGACCCCGAACACATTTACAAGTGAGCCCAGCATGACGCAGCCTTCCGCAGGGACTTCCATTGACACCCTCGCCCGCCTGGCCGAGGTGGTGGAGAGTCGCAAACCCCAAAACGGGGGAGACCCGCAAACCAGTTATGTGGCTCGCCTCTTCGAGAAGGGGCAAGATGCCATTTTGAAAAAAATCGGTGAAGAAGCCACTGAGACCGTGATGGCGGCCAAGGATGCCACGCACGGGGGTGACACCAAGCAGCTCGTCTACGAGATGGCCGACCTCTGGTTTCACTGCATGATTGCCTTGTCGCACCATGGCCTGCACCCCAACGATGTGGTGCAGGAACTGGCGCGTCGAGAGGGCATGAGCGGCCTGGAAGAAAAAGCCATGCGCAAGCTCAAGGAACGTGAGCACAACGACGGAGCCTGAACGAGATGAGCCATTCCGACCCTTCATGCATTTTTTGCAAGATCGTTGCGGGTCAAATCCCCTCGCGCAAAGCCTACGAGGACGAAGAGATCCTGGTGTTTCACGACATCAACCCCTGGGCGCCGGTTCACCTGCTGATCATCCCCAAGACGCACATCGTTTCGCTCGCCCACGTGCAACCCGAACACCAGGCTTTGCTTGGCCGCATGATGTTGCTCATGAACAAGCTGGCCGTTGAGCACGGCTGCAACCCCTATCCCGATGGGGGCTTTCGCATCGTCTCCAATACCGGGCGCGAAGGCGGCCAGGAAGTGCACCACCTGCACTTTCACCTCATGGGCGGTCCGCGCCCCTGGGCGAGGGGATAAGTCCCTATTCACCTACCCCTCGAGTCTTTTGTCCTCAGGGCTAGAATTTCCCCGGTTACAAGGAGCAACTCATGGGTTCTTTTTCCATTTGGCACTGGCTGGTCGTGCTGCTGATCGTCGTGTTGGTGTTTGGCACTAAAAAGCTCAAGAACATCGGCCAAGACCTGGGCGGCGCCGTCAAGGGTTTCAAAGATGGCATGAAGGAGGGCGGCACGCCCCCGGCAGCCGAAGAGGCGCCCAAGGTGGAAGCTGCCAAAGCCGATCCGGCCAAAGCGACCACCATCGATGTCGATGCCAAGCCCAAGGCCTGAAGGGGTAGTGCAAGGTGCTTGATCTGGGCCTGTCCAAGATGGCGCTCATCGGCGTGGTGGCGCTGGTCGTCATCGGTCCCGAGAAGTTGCCGCGCGTGGCGCGCATGGTGGGCGCCATGCTGGGCAAGGCTCAACGCTATGTGTCCGATGTCAAGGCCGAGGTCAATCGCTCGATGGAGCTCGAAGAGCTGCAAAAAATGAAGGCCTCGGTGGAAAGCGCCGCCAAGGATGTGGAGTCTTCCGTCCAGTCGGCCACGCAAAATTTCGAGAGTGACTGGGAGCAGTCCACCTCTGGCCTCTATGAACCCACCAGCGACAAGGTGGACATTGCGCCGCCCTTCTATACCCACCCCGGCAAGAAATGGCGCCTCAAGCGCGCTGCGGTGCCCGGTTGGTACAAATCCCGCCAGCGTGTGCGCACGCATGTGCTGTCGGGCGCGGCTCGGGTGGCGCGCTATCGCCCGCGCTCGGGCGCAGGCTCGGTGGGCATGACATGAGCAACGCCCAAGACGAACTCGCTGGCACCGAACAGCCTTTTGTTCACCACCTCATTGAACTGCGTGACCGCCTGGTTCGTGCGGCGGTGCTGTTGATCCTGGCCTGCGTGGTGCTCAGCCTCTATCCCGGCCCAGCCGCTTTGTATGACTGGCTGGCCGCGCCCCTGGTGGCGCACCTGCCAGCGGGCAGCAAGCTGATTGCCACCTCGGTGATCTCGCCCTTCATGGTGCCGCTCAAAATCCTCTTGCTCGCGGCCTTCATGCTGTCCTTGCCTTACACGCTCTATCAGCTCTGGGCTTTTGTGGCGCCAGGCCTTTACATGCACGAGCGCCGACTGGTGTTGCCGCTGGTGGTGTCGAGCACCGCTTTGTTTTTGATGGGCGTGGCGTTTTGCTATTACTTTGTGTTTGGGCGAGTGTTTGCGTTCATTCAAAGTTTTGCGCCGCAAAGCATCACCGCTGCGCCTGACATCGAGGAGTACCTGGGCTTTGTGATGACCATGTTCCTCGCCTTTGGCCTGTCTTTTGAAGTGCCCGTGGCCGTGGTGTTGCTCGCCCGCATGGGCATTGTGAGCATTGAAAAGCTGCGCGAGTTCAGGGGCTATTTCATTGTGTTGTCGTTTGTGATCGCTGCCGTGGTGACTCCGCCCGATGTGGTGTCCCAGCTGTCTTTGGCCATCCCCATGTGCTTGCTATACGAGATTGGCATTTGGAGCGCGGTGGTGTTCATTCGCAAGACCAAGCCGCCCGAGTCCACCGAAGAAGGCGCGGCACCGCCCTCGGAATGAAGCCATGAAACGCTACTGGTTGCTGTTTTCCCAAGCGGTGACTGTCTTGCTGGCCGTTTGGTTTGTGCTGGTCACCCTCAAGCCCGAATGGGTCAAGTCCCGCCCGGCGGCGAGCCCTGATGCGCCTGCATGGTCTTTGTCGGGCGACGCTTCCTTGCCCGCGCCTGCGGGCAGCTTTCGCCAGGCGGTTCACAGGGCTGCGCCTGCGGTGGTGAGCATCAGCACGGCACGCAAGCAAGACCCTCGCGCCAAAGCCTCGCCCTGGTTCCGTTTCTTTGGTGGCGAAGACAACGAAGAGGAACAGACCGGCTTGGGCAGTGGCGTGATCGTGAGCGATAACGGCTACATCCTCACCAACAACCATGTGGTGGCCGAGGCCGATGACATTCAGGTCATGCTCAACGATGGCCGCTCGGCGCAAGGCCGTGTGATTGGGACCGACCCCGATACCGATTTGGCCCTGATCAAGATCCAGCTCGACCGCCTGCCCGTGATTCAGTGGGGCCAATCCGATGGCTTGCAAGTGGGCGACCCGGTCCTTGCCATTGGTAACCCGTTTGGGGTGGGGCAGACGGTGACCAGTGGCATCGTCTCCGCCCTGGGGCGCAACCAGCTGGGCATCAACACCTTTGAAAACTTCATCCAGACCGATGCCGCCATCAACCCCGGCAATTCGGGTGGCGCACTGGTCGATGCCCTAGGCCGGCTGCTGGGCATCAACACCGCCATTTACTCCCGCACGGGCGGCAGCCTGGGCATTGGCTTTGCGATTCCCGTGAGCACGGCGCGTCAGGTGATGGATGGTCTGCTCAAGAGCGGCCAGGTGGTGCGTGGCTGGATCGGTGTCGAGCCCATGCAGCTCACCGCCGAGCTGGCCCAGACGTTTTCGCTGCCCAACTCAGAGGGTGTGGTGATCACAGGCGTGCTGCAAAACGCGCCCGCCCATCGCGCGGGCATCCTGCCAGGCGATCAATTGCTCAAGGTGGCGGGTCAACGCATTCAGACGGTGGGGGAGTTGCTCACCCGCGTGGCCGAGTTGCCGCCGGGGCAAGCCGCCGAATTCACCGTCTTGCGCAAGGGCGAGCAAGTCAACCTCAAAGTGGTGCCTGCCCAGCGCCCCAAACCCAAGTCGGCCAAGTAACGCCATGGCCACCACGACCAGCTTGGTGCAGTGCTGCGAGGCGTGGCTGGAGCCTGCCCGCTTCAAGGACTATTGCCCCAATGGGCTGCAAGTGCAGGGCAAGCCCGAGGTGCGCCGTTTGGTGAGCGGGGTCACCGCCAGCCGTGCCCTCATCGAACAAGCCATCGCCTGGCAGGCCGATGCCATCGTCGTTCACCATGGCCTGTTTTGGCGCGGTCAAACCGGGGTCATCACCGGCTGGATGCGCGAGCGGCTGGCGCTGCTGCTGCGCCATGACATCAATCTGCTGGCCTACCACTTGCCTCTGGATGCCCACCCCCAGTGGGGCAACAACGCCCAGCTGGGTCTGCGCCTGGGGGTGTCGGTTGTGGGGCAGTTTGGCGACCAGTCGCTGGGCGTGTGGGGCGATGCGCCCGCATGGACCTTCGATGCCCTCAAACAGCACTGCCACCAAGTGCTGGGGCGTGAGCCTGTGGGTGTGCCGGGAGACGGCCGCGTGATCCGGCGCCTGGGCTGGTGCACGGGCGGGGCACAGGGGCACTTTGAAGAGGCCATCGCGGCGGGGGTCGACGCCTTTGTGACGGGCGAAATCTCCGAGCCCCAGGCGCATTTGGCGCGCGAGACCGGGGTGGCGTTTTTGGCCTGCGGCCACCATGCCACCGAACGCTATGGCGCGCCTGCGCTGGGCGAGGCGCTGGCGAGCCACCTGGGGCTGGAACACCGCTTCATCGAGGTGGACAACCCCGCATGAGCAACAAGCCTTTGCTCATCACCATGGGCGATCCGGCTGGCATTGGCCCTGAGATCGTGACCCTCAGCTTGGCTCAGCTTCACGGGCAAGAGGATCTCCATGCGGTGGTGGTGGGCGACGTGGGGGTGATGCGCCATGCCGCCGTCCGACTGGCGCAACAAGGCCATGCCAAGGTCAAGGTGCTGGAGTTGTCGTCGCTGGATGCGCTCGAATCCATGGCGCCCAACCAGGCGCATGAGGGGGTGGTCATGCCGGTCTTGCAGGTGATGCCGGCTTTGCCCCCCATCACCCTGGGGCAGGTGAGCGCTACGGCTGGACAGGCCAGCGCCACCGCTGTGGAATGGGCTGCTCAGGCCGTGTTGCAGGGTCGCGCCCGTGGTTTGGCCACTGCGCCCATTCACAAGCAAGCCTGGCATGCCGCCGGGCTGACCTTTCCTGGGCACACCGAGATGCTCCAGGCGCTCAGCGCGCAGCACCTGGGGTGCTCGCTGGACGCCTTGCCCGTGCGCATGATGCTGGCCACACCCCGCCTGCGGGTGGTGCTGGTGACCATCCACCTGGCCTTGCGCGAGGCGATTGCCGCGCTCTCGCCCGAGCTGGTCTTGCAAACCCTGCGCATTGCCCACAAGGACTTGGCGGTGCAGCTCCAGCGCCCGCCCAGGCTGGTGGTGGCGGGGCTCAACCCCCATGCCGGCGAAGGCGGGCAAATGGGCGATGAAGAGATCCGCATCCTCGGTCCGGCCATTCAAATGGCGCAAAAAGAGGGCTTGCAGGTGAGTGGTCCCTTGCCTTCAGACACGGTGTTCTTGCAGGCGCTGGACTCGGATCGGCACCCGGAGCGCTTTGACGCGGTGGTGGTCATGTACCACGACCAGGGGCTCATCCCCATCAAACTGCTGGGCTTTGACGAGGGCGTGAACGTGACGCTGGGTTTGCCTTTGCGGCGCACCAGCCCCGACCATGGGACGGCCTTTGACCTCGCGGGCAGCGGACGAGCCCGGCCAGACAGCATGATGGCGGCAATTCGCCTTTTAGGCCTTTTCTAGTCCGATACAATCCCATGGTTTACCCGATCGTAGAGACCTTCAAGGAAAACCCATGAGCGACTCCTCCGTGGACTCCAGCAAGCGCACGTGGCTGATTGCATCCACCTGTGCCGGTGCGGTGGGTGGTGTGGCCACCGCCATCCCATTCGTGAGCACATTCCAACCTTCCGAGCGCGCCAAGGCCGCTGGAGCCCCTGTCGAGGCCGACATTTCGGCCCTCAAACCAGGCGAAAAAATGGTCGTTGAATGGCGCGGCAAGCCCGTGTGGATCATTCGTCGCACCAAGGAGCAGCTCGACGACCTCAAAGGGGTCTCCGCCTCGCTGGCTGATCCCAAATCCGAGCGCAACCCCTCTGAGCTCACCCCCGAATACGCGCGCAACGAATGGCGCTCCATCAAGCCCGAATTCATGGTGGCCGTGGGCATTTGTACCCACCTGGGTTGCTCACCGGTGGACAAGCTCGTCCCCGGTCCCCAGCCCTCTTTGCCCGATGACTGGAAGGGTGGCTTTTTGTGCCCCTGCCATGGTTCGACCTTTGACCTCGCAGGCCGCGTGTTCAAGAACAAGCCCGCACCCGACAACCTCGAAGTGCCCCCCCACATGTACCTCTCAGACTCCAAGATTCTGATTGGCGAAGACAAGAAGGCTTGAGGACACGACCATGGCTGAATTCAAAACCGTTTCCCCGGATGCGCCTGCTGGCGAGAAGCTGCTCAATTGGGTGGATAACCGCTTCCCCCTGACCAAGCTGTACAAAGAGCATCTCTCCGAGTACTACGCACCCAAGAACTTCAACTTTTGGTACTTCTTCGGTTCGCTGGCGCTTCTGGTGCTGGTGATCCAGATCGTCACGGGCATCTTCCTGGTCATGAACTACAAGCCCGATGCCAATGTGGCTTTCGCATCGGTCGAATACATCATGCGCGACGTGCCCTGGGGTTGGCTGATCCGTTACATGCACTCTACCGGTGCTTCAGCCTTCTTCATCGTGGTCTACATGCACATGTTCCGTGGCCTGATCTACGGCTCCTACCGCAAGCCTCGTGAGCTGGTCTGGATCTTTGGCTGCGCCATCTTCCTGTGCCTCATGGCCGAGGCCTTCATGGGCTATTTGCTGCCCTGGGGTCAGATGTCCTATTGGGGCGCCCAGGTGATCGTGAACCTGTTCTCTGCCATTCCCTTCATCGGTCCCGACCTGGCCTTGTTGATCCGTGGTGACTACGTGGTGAGCGATGCCACCCTCAACCGCTTCTTCAGCTTCCACGTGATCGCCGTGCCCTTGGTGCTGTTGGGTCTGGTGGTGGCGCACATCATCGCCTTGCACGAAGTGGGATCCAACAACCCCGACGGCGTCGAGATCAAGGCCAACAAAGATGCCAATGGCATCCCCCTGGACGGCATTCCTTTTCACCCCTACTACTCGGTGCACGACATCCTGGGCGTGGTGGGCTTTCTCCTGGTCTTCAGTGCCATCGTGTTCTTTGCCCCCGAATTTGGCGGCTACTTCCTCGAGTACAACAACTTCATCCCGGCTGACCCGCTCCAGACCCCTTCGCACATTGCACCCGTTTGGTATTTCACGCCCTACTACTCCATGTTGCGTGCCATCACCAGCGAGATGATGTACGCCCTCATGGCCTGCGTGGCCTTGGCAGCGGCTCTGGCCTACTTCAAGCTCAAACTCTCAAGCTTCATGAAGCTGGTGGTGTTGGGTGGCGCCGTGGTGGCCATTGCCCTCATGAAGATGATCGACGCCAAGTTCTGGGGTGTGGTCGTCATGGGCGGTGCTGTGGTCATCCTGTTCTTCCTGCCCTGGCTGGACAACTGCGCAGTCAGGTCGATCCGTTACCGTCCCGATTGGCACAAATACCTCTACGGCATTTTTGTGATCAATTTCGTGATCCTGGCGTATCTGGGCGTGCAACCTCCCTCTCCCATCGGAGGGCTGGTGTCTCAAGTGGGCACGCTCATTTACTTTGGTTTCTTCTTGCTGATGCCGTGGTGGAGCACCATGGGCAAGACCAAGCCTGTGCCTGATCGCGTCAATTTCACTGCCCACTGAGCCTTGTGAGCCCATTAGGAGAAATCAACATGAAAAAATTCCTCATCGGTCTCATGATGGTCGCGGGTGCTGTCACTGCTCAGGCTGCTTCGGTTGGCGTGCGCTGGGACAAGGCGCCTGATCTGAGCACGGATCAGTCGGCCTTGCAGCATGGCGCCAAGCTGTTCGTGAACTACTGCCTCAACTGCCATTCGGCGGCCTTCATGCGCTACAACCGCCTCAAGGACATTGGCCTCACCGACCAGCAGATCAAAGACAACCTGATGTTCACCACTGACAAGGTGGGCGACACCATGGTGGCAACTTTGAACCCCAAGCAAGCCAAGGAAATGTTCGGCGCTAACCCGCCTGACCTGACCCTGGTGGCGCGCTCACGCGCGGGCAGCTACGGTTCGGGCTCTGACTACCTCTACACCTATTTGCGCACCTTCTACCCTGATCCCACTCGCCCCACGGGCTGGAACAACATGGCCTTCCCCAATGTGGGCATGCCCCATGTGTTGTGGGAATTGCAGGGGCAGCGTGAACCCATTTACGAAACCGTCACTGAACACGGCCATGAGACGCACGTCTTCAAGGGCTGGAAGCAAGTGACGCCCGGCACCCTGAGCCCGCAAGAATTCGACAAGTCGATGGCTGACCTGGTGGCCTACATGAAGTGGATGGCAGAGCCCGCTCAGGCCACCCGTGTTCAGTTGGGCGTGTGGGTGATGATGTTCCTCTTGGTCTTTTTCGTGATCGCCTGGCGTTTGAACGCCGCGTTCTGGAAAGACATTCGTTGATCCTCGAGGGCTGTGTCGAGCAGCCTTCTTTCTTTTTTCGGAGTGACAGGCCTGCCTGTCACTCTTTTTGATTTCAGGAGCCTCCATCATGATGGTGCTTTATTCGGGAACCACCTGTCCTTTTTCCCATCGCTGCCGCTTTGTGTTGTTTGAAAAAGGCATGGATTTTGAGATCCGTGATGTGGATCTGTTCAACAAGCCCGAGGACATCAATGTGATGAATCCTTATGGTCAGGTGCCCATCCTGGTTGAGCGCGATCTGATCCTGTATGAATCCAACATCATCAACGAATACATCGATGAGCGTTTCCCTCATCCCCAGTTGATGCCGGGCGACCCCGTGGACAGGGCGCGCGTTCGCCTGTTCTTGCTGAACTTTGAAAAAGAGTTGTTCGCGCATGTCACCACGCTGGAGGCACGCACCAACAAGCCCAATGACAAGGCCCTGGAAAAAGCCCGCTCGCACATCCGCGACCGCCTCACCCAATTGGCCCCGGTGTTCCTCAAGAACAAGTTCATGCTGGGTGAAAACTTCTCCATGCTCGACGTGGCGATTGCCCCCTTGCTGTGGCGCCTGGACCATTACGGCATCGACTTGTCGAAAAACGCGGCGCCCTTGCTCAAGTACGCCGAGCGCATCTTTTCGCGCCCCGCTTACATCGAAGCACTGACCCCCTCAGAAAAAGTCATGCGCAAGTGAGGTGAACGTGACTTTGGGCGAATCCTCATCGGTGCCCAGCACCAAGCCCTACCTGATCCGGGCTTTGTTTGACTGGTGCGAGGACCACGGCTTCACGCCTTACTTGGCCGTCATGGTGGATGACACCGTGCAAGTGCCCCACGAGTATGTGAACAATGGCGAGATCGTGCTCAACATCAGCAGCGATGCCACCAGTGGTTTGGTGTTGGGCGACGAGTGGATCGAGTTCAAGGCCCGCTTTGCTGGCGTGCCGCGCGACATCATGTTGCCTGTGGGCAAGGTCATTGCCATTTATGCCCGCGAAAACGGGCAAGGCATGTCCTTCCCGGTCTACGATTTGCCTGGTCAGGCTGCTGATGCCGCTGATCACCCGGTGTTGAGTTTGGCCAGCAGCGAGGCATCGGACACCGAGCCACCTCAGCCTGACCCCACCGCACCCAAGACCACCAAGGGCAAGCCCTCGCTCAAGCTGGTCAAGTGAAGGGGGCCTCGGGCCTCAAGTGCGATGTCCCGCGGCTAGAATTCCACCCATGCCGGTTTAGCTCAGTTGGTAGAGCACCCGCCTTGTAAGCGGAAGGTCGTCAGTTCGATTCCGACAACCGGCACCACTTCCAAGCCTCGATCTCATCGAGGCTTTTTCTTTTGGCTCAACGAATTGATGAGTCCTTACTGGTGCAACAGCTGGGTTGTGCATTACACACTGTCGTACCTGGTGAATTGGTTGTCATCTCGACTCAGAAGCAGCATGAGCTTGGGGTGGATGAACAATTTTTCTTTCCCCACAGTCATCTCCCGAAGAATGCCTTTTCCTGTCAGCTCTTTCAAATAGCGCGATGCCGCTTGGCGTTTGGCAACACCTTTTGTCACTAGGTCTGAAATGCGGCAATAGGGCTGTTCAAAAATCACATCGACGAGTTCTCTCGAGTAAATCTTGGGCAAGTTGTTACGGACATGTACCGTGGTGTGCTCTGCCAAATCTCTGATGGCTCCAATTTTTCCAGTTGTCCAACGTGATGTGTCTTCTACGGCCTTCAGCATGAAGAGGACCCATGATTCCCAGTCGTGATCTTTCGTGACAGTGAGCAACAGACGGTAGTAGTCAGCTTTGTTCTGAATGATGTGACGGCTTAGATACAGGATGGGCAATTGAAGCAGGTCCTGTTGAATCAAAAAAAGGATGTTGATCACACGACCTGTTCGGCCATTGCCGTCACTGAACGGATGAATGGCCTCAAATTGGTAATGCGCGACGGCCATGCGGATAAGGGGATCGATGTCCACTTCGTTATGAATGAAACGTTCCCAATTTGCCAACATGTCACGAAGCAACGCTTCACCTTCAGGCGGCGTGTAGATGATTTCGCCTGTTTTGTCGTTCTCAAGTTGAGTGCCCGGAGTCTTGCGGATATCCATGTCCACAGCTTTGAGGGTTCGGCAAATCTCGACAGCCGTGGCCGTGCAAAGTGGGCGTTCTTTGAGTGACTGATACCCTCGGTGCAGAGCGGATCTGTATCTAAGCGCCTCTTTGGTCGCAGGGTCAGCTTGACCGTGCCCATCGGTCTGAGCGTGTTGAAACAACTTGTCCGTAGTGGTGACAATGTTCTCAATCTCAGAGCTGTCCTTTGCCTCTAGCAAGGGAATGGTATTGATCAGCATGGTCTGGTTGGGAATCAGCTCTGCTGCTTTCTTGAGTTCAGCCAGGGCCGCGCGGGCGGTGATACAAGCTTTCAGTACCGTGCGACTTTCCAGTTCTTGCGGAGGCGGGAGTGGTGGGAGTTGGTTATGGGGCTTGTCTGGGCGCCATGCAACTGATTCGGCGTTTTTCATGTTCTCAAAACTTGTTTTTATCGACACGTTCTCATCATATGTCGCTTCTGGCGACATGACCAGACGATGTGTCGATATTTTTTAATTTCAGCGACATATCGTGGCCACGAGTCGCTGAGGACGACCTATGGCGATCACGGAATGTGCGCGATCACTGGGTCACCAATTCCTTGGTGCAACTCAAGGTGTCGCCCGAAACGGCCACGGTGCTTTTCAAGGACGATTCAAATTTCTTCTCGCGCGAAATGGACTCTTGGGTCAGGATGGCGTTTTGCTTCATGCCATGACGGCTTTGCAACAGCGACTGCAAAAGCAGTGGGTATTGCACTTGGGTGGAGCCGTCCGCGTCTTTGAGCCTGCACCCTTCATCTTTCCCTTGTCCGCTCTGTGCGTCTGACACCAGACCCGAATGGCATTCCAGGATTGCTCCTGGCAATTCGACATTGCGAATGGTGGTGCTGGTGCTGGTGGTCACCTCGCTCTTGCCGCCCATGTCTTGCACCGTGCTGCTGGTGACCACGGATTGGCTCGATCCGCCCTGCTGCCTGACCGATTCGGACAGAAACGAAGAAAACGCGCAAGCCTTGATGGCGGCATCCAAAAGCTCGCGGTGCTTGGCTTCCAGCGCAGGGACTTTGTCATTGATCGCCTGGTCTTTGAATTGGTCCTTGCTGTCGACACGCAATTCGATCTTGAATTCCTCCTGGGGCGGTTTGGAGCAGGCCATCAGCAAGCAGGCAGTGAAGAGGCAAACCAAGGAACTTCTTTTCATGAACAACTCCAGAGGTGAAGCCCTGATTTAAACCCAATCTGGGCACTTGAGGATTTCACGAATGGCAGGCGGGGTCCAATGCCCTTAGGCTAAAGGGTCATGTCCAATGCCAAGGAGACTCACATGGGGCTGACTCGCAAATTGTTGTCGTGGATGCTGCTTGCTGCACTGGGTTGGGGCTCTGCCAGCACAGCCCTGGCGCAGGCCGACTACCCGAACAAACCTTTGAAACTCATCGTGGCCTTCCCTCCGGGCGGCACCAGCGATGTGCTGGGCCGGCTTTTGGCGGAGGAATTGGGCAAGGTGCTCAAGCAACCGGTGGTCGTCGAGAACATCCCTGGGGCGGGCGGCATCGTGGGCATGGAAAGGGCGTTGAGGTTGCCCGCCGATGGCTACACCCTGATCCAAACTGGGGTGGGACAAAGCGCCGTCGCCCATGGCCTGGACCCCAACCTCAAGTACAACTCGCTCACCGATTTCACTCATCTGGCGCAAATCAACGCCGGTCCCAATGTGCTGGTGGTGCATCCCAGCCAGCCCTTCCACAGCGTCAAGGACATCGTGGACTTTGCCAAAAAGAACCCCGGCAAACTCGATTACGGTTTCACGCATGCAGCTTCTGGCCACATGGCCATGGAGCTGTTCAAGCAAACCTCTGGCATTGTTCTGACCGGTATCCCCTACAAGGGCGGCAACCCCATGCTCAATGATTTGCTCGCGGGCACCATCCCCATGACCTTTTTGAACCAGGATGCAGTGCTGCCTCACGTCAAAGCGGGCAAGCTGCGCGCCATTGCGGTGAGCAGCAAGGAGCGCAATGCGCTTTACCCCGATGTGCCCACCGTGGCCGAATCGGGCTACAAGGGTTTTGAGGCCACCTCGTGGTCAGGTTTGTCGGTGGCCAAGGGCACCCCTCAGCCCATCGTCGACAAGCTGGATGCAGCCTTGGCGCAGGCGCTCAAGTCCGACACCATCAAGCAGCGGCTGAGCTCGGTGGGCTTTGTCATCCCGCCTTACGGGAGCAAGCACTACAGCGGCTTTGTGGCCTCGGAGATCGATCAGTGGACGCGGGTGATTCGCACCGCGGGCATCAAGCCTGAGTGAGGCCGCACACCCGGGTGACCAAGGCAGGCCCCTCAATGGATTTCGGGTTCGCCTGCAGTGCGGCCAAAGTCGGTGCGCAAGAAATCAAAATCGCAACCCTTGTCGGCTTGCTCAATGTGCTGGCTAAAGAGCCAGCCGTAGCCCCGCTCGTACCGGGGGGCGGGTGCTTGCCAGGCCGCACGCCTGGCCGATAGCTCCTCGTCGCTCACGCGCATGTGCAAGCGGCGTGCTGGGATGTCGAGTTCAACCAGGTCCCCGTTTTGCAGCAAGGCCAAAGGCCCGCCCACGTGGGCTTCTGGCGCGATGTGCAGCACGCAGGCGCCATAAGACGTACCGCTCATGCGCGCATCGCTCAGGCGCACCATGTCGCGGATGCCTTGCTTCAACAGTGACTTGGGCATGGGGATCATGCCCCACTCGGGCATGCCGGGACCACCCAGCGGTCCGGCGTTGCGCAAGACCAGCACCGTGTCCGGGTGGATGTCGAGCGACTCATCGTCCACGATGGCCATGAGGGCGTTGTAGTCATCGGCCACCAGCGCAGGCCCCACATGCTGATGAAAGCGCGGGTCACAGGCGCCGGGCTTGATCACGGCACCGTCGGGCGCGAGATTGCCTTTGAGCACGGCCAGCGAGCCGGCCTGATCGACTGGGTTGTCCAAGGGGCGAATGACATCGCTGTTGAACACCTTAGCCCCTTTGAGGCCGTCGCCCAGGCTTTGGCCGGTGACGGTGAGGGCGTCGAGTGCGAGCTTGGGTGCCAGCACGCTCATCAGCGCGCGCAAGCCTCCGGCGTAATAAAAGTCTTCCATCAAATGGGTTTTGCCCACCGGGCGCACATTGGCCAGCACCGGGGTGTCGCGCCCGAGGCGATCCAGGTCGTCCAGGGTGAGGGGAATGCCGGCGCGGTGCGCCATGGCCAGCACATGGATCACGGCGTTGGTCGAGCACCCCAGCGACATGGCCACCACGCAGGCATTGCGCACTGCGGTAGCGGTGACGATCTCGTCGGGCGTGAGGTCTTCCCACACCATGTCGACGATGCGCCGCCCGGCTTGAGCGCACATGCGGGGGTGATTGGCATCGGCGGCCAGGATCGAGCTTGCACCGGGCAGACTCAGCCCCATGGCCTCGGCCACCGCAGTCATGGTCGAGGCGGTCCCCATGGTCATGCAGTGGCCATGGGAGCGGGCAATGCCGGCTTCCACACCCACCCACTCCGGTTCACTCAGCAGCCCTGCGCGGCGCTCGTCCCAATACTTGAAGCTGTCGGTGCCCGAACCCAGCACATCGCCGCGATAGTGGCCCCTCAGCATGGGACCCGCAGGCACATAAATGAACGGCACCCCCATGGACAAGGCCCCCATGATCAGGCCGGGCGTGGTCTTATCGCATCCACCCATGAGCACCGCGCCGTCGATGGGGTGAGAGCGCAACAATTCCTCGGTCTGCATGGCCAGGAAGTTGCGGTAGAGCATGGTCGTGGGTTTGACAAAAATCTCGCCCAGGGACAAGGCGGGCAGCTCCAGCGGAAAGCCCCCGGCTTGCAAGATGCCCCGCTTGACGTCCTCGATGCGCTGCTTGAAGTGGGCATGGCATGGCTGGATGTCGGACCAGGTGTTGAGGATGGCGATGAGGGGCTTGCCCACCCAGTCGGCTGGTGCATAGCCCATTTGCATGATGCGCGAACGATGCCCGAAGGAGCGCAAGTCATCGGGTGCCATCCAGCGTGCGCTGCGCAAGTCCTGGGCTGTTTTGCGGGGTTTGTGTCGTTGCGTCATGACAGGGTGCGCATGAAGGAGGCTTAGCGTGGGCTAGACGCCATGGTTTTGATTCGGATGCGCTCCACGGGCATGCCCTTGGTGCGCAGGTGAGCCAGCCAGGCGGGCAAGGATTGGCGCAATTTGGCCGACCAGGCCGGGTGGGGCGTGAGCACGCACCATTCGCCCTGGATCAACGGGCCAGCCTGCAACTGCTCATAGACATTCACGGGGATCAAAGGCCGCAAAAGCACCAGGCAGCGCCGCGAGACCTGGGCCATTTTCATGACTTCGCGCAGGGCCGGGTGCTGCCCCAAGGCCTCACTGGCGGGATGGATTTGTCCATCAATGTGACGCGTTTGTGGTGGTCGCGGACCAAACCCCAGCTTGGCATAAGCCTTGAGCACTTCGTCGCGTGGGGTCTGTGAAGGGTCGGACATGAGGGCAAGGGTAGAATTCCAAGTGAATTTAACACCTTCATTCACACCTTCATAAAGCCAGCTCAAACGGGCTTTCAGCGTCATGGCGATACAACTCCTCACCAAGATTTTTGGCAGCCGCAACGACCGCCTCCTCAAGCAGTACCGGCGCGACGTCGTGTCCATCAATGCCTTGGAGTCCTCCATGGAGGCGCTCAGCGATGAGCAGTTGATTGCCAAGACCCAAACCTTCAAAGACCAATTGGCCCAAGGGGCCAAGCTCAACGACCTGTTGCCTGAGGCCTTTGCCACCGTGCGCGAGGCTTCCAAGCGCGTCATGAAGATGCGCCACTTCGATGTGCAGCTCATGGGCGCCATGGCCTTGCACCAGGGCAAGATCGCTGAAATGCGCACCGGTGAAGGCAAGACCCTCACGGCCACGCTGGCCGTCTACCTCAATGCCCTGGCCGGCAAGGGTGTGCATGTGGTGACCGTCAACGACTACCTGGCTCAACGCGATGCACGCTGGATGGGACAGTTGTATGGCTTTTTGGGGCTGAGCGTGGGCGTCAACCTGCCCGGCCTCACGCGCGAAGAAAAGCAAGCTGCCTACAACGCCGACATCACGTATGGCACCAACAACGAATTTGGCTTTGACTACTTGCGCGACAACATGGTCTATGAAGCCGAGCACCGGGTTCAGCGCCAGCTCAACTACGCCATCGTGGACGAGGTGGATTCCATCCTGATCGATGAGGCGCGCACCCCCCTGATCATTTCAGGCCAGGCCGAAGACCATACAGCCATGTATGTGGCCATCAACCAGGCCGTGCCCCACCTCAAGCGCCAGATTGGCGAGGCCGACCCGCGCACGGGCGAGGGTGTGATCGAACCCGGCGACTACCTGCTCGACGAAAAGGGGCGTCAGGTGCACCTCACCGAAGCCGGTCATGAAAAGGCCGAGTCCTTGCTGGTGAGCATGGGCCTTCTGGCCGATGGCGCTTCACTGTATGAGCCGGCCAACATTGCCCTGATGCACCACCTGATGGCCGCTTTGCGGGCGCATCACCTCTTTCACCGCGACCAGCACTATGTGGTGCAGGCGGGTGAAATCATCATCGTTGACGAATTCACTGGGCGCCTCATGTCGGGTCGTCGCTGGAGCGATGGCTTGCACCAGGCCGTGGAAGCCAAGGAAGGCGTGACCATCCAGGCCGAAAACCAGACCATGGCCTCCATCACCTTCCAGAACTACTTCCGCCTCTATGGCAAGTTGGCTGGCATGACGGGCACCGCCGACACCGAGGCCTATGAATTCCAGGAGATCTACGGTCTGGAGACCGTGATCATCCCGCCCAACCGGCCCAGCCGCCGCGAAGACCAGCTCGATCGCGTCTACAAGACCACGGCCGAAAAGTACAAGGCGGCCATCGAAGACATTCGTGAATGCCATGGCCGTGGCCAACCGGTGCTGGTGGGCACTTCCTCGATCGAGAACTCGGAGTTCATTGCCCAGCTGCTCACACAGGCCAAGTTGCCGCACCAGGTGCTCAACGCCAAGCAGCATGAACGCGAAGCCGACATCATTGCCCAGGCGGGCGCCAAGGGTTCCATCACCATCGCCACCAACATGGCGGGTCGCGGCACCGACATCGTGCTGGGTGGCAACGTGGTCAAGGCCATTGCCACGCTGCATGCCCAAGACGGGGCTGAGGGCACCGACCTGACCCCCAAGGTCCAGGCCATGCGACAGCAATGGCAACTCGATCACGACGAAGTGGTGTCCCTGGGTGGCTTGCGCATCATTGCCACCGAACGCCATGAGTCACGCCGCATCGACAACCAGTTGCGCGGGCGTTCTGGCCGCCAGGGTGATCCGGGTTCTTCCCGTTTTTATCTGAGCCTGGAAGACCCTTTGCTGCGCATTTTTGCCGGCGACCGGGTCAGGGCCATCATGGACCGGCTCAAGATGCCCGAGGGCGAGGCCATTGAGGCAGGCATGGTCACGCGCAGCATCGAAAGCGCACAACGCAAAGTCGAAGCCCATAACTTCGACATCCGCAAGCAATTGTTGGAATACGACGACGTGTCCAACGATCAGCGCAAAGTCATCTACCAGCAGCGCAACGAGATCCTCGATAGCGCCGACATCGCCCTTCAGATCAAAGGTTTGCGTCAGTCGTGCATGACCGATCTGGTGCGCCAGTTTGTGCCGGCGGACTCGGTGGAAGAGCAATGGGATTTGCCCGGCCTTCAGGCCCTGCTGGTCAATGAGTGGCAGCTGGACGTGGAGCTCATCCAGTGGGTGGAGTCCTCCGATCAGGTCATTGACGAGGATGTGGTCGAGCGCGTGGTCGAGGCTGCCGAGGCCGCCTTCCAGGCCAAGGTCGAGTTGGTGGGTCTGGAGCAATTCATGCCCTTCATGCGCATGGTGCTGCTGCAAAGCATGGACACCCATTGGCGCGAGCACCTGGCCGCGCTCGATTACCTGCGCCAGGGCATTCACCTGCGCGGCTACGCCCAAAAGCAGCCCAAGCAGGAATACAAGCGCGAAGCGTTTGAACTCTTCTCGCAGTTGCTCGATTCGGTCAAGAACGAAGTCACACGCGTGCTGATGACGGTGCAAATCCAGTCGACCGAACAAGTCACCGAAGCCGCTCAGGCCATCGAGGCCCAGGGTGAGCAATTGCGCAACGTGACCTACACCGCACCCGACGAAAGTGGCGAGGCCATCACCAGCACGCCGGGTGAATTGCCCCCTGAGGCGTTTGCCGGTGTCGGACGCAATGATCCCTGCCCTTGTGGCAGCGGTAAAAAATTCAAGCACTGCCATGGCAAGTTGGCGTAAAGCCTGGCCGCGCGTCATTTCACTCGGGAGTCCCACATGGGCTTATTGATTCTGGGCTTGGTCCTGTTTCTCGGGGTTCACTCCCTTCGCATCGTTTCTGACGAGCGGCGCAGCCAGTGGGTGGAGCGGCTGGGTGAAAAGCGGTTCAAACTTGTCTATGCCGTCTTGTCCATCGCAGGGTTTGTGATCCTGTGCGTGGGCTTTGCCCAAAGCAAGCTCGACCCCATCGTCATCTGGACGCCGCCCGTCTGGATCAAGCACCTCGTGTCCTTGCTTGTTTTGCTGGCCTGCGTGTTGGTGGTGGCAGCCTATGTTCCCGGCAATCACATCAAGGCTCGCCTGGGGCATCCCATGTATGCCGGCGTCAAGATCTGGGCCTTGTCGCACTTGCTGGCCAATGGCCTGCTCGCCGAAATCGTGCTCTTTGGGGCGTTCCTGATTTGGGCGGTGCTGGGTTTTCGCGCAGGGCGGCGCAGGGATCGCCTCTCGCCAGTGCCCGCTCCCGAGGCGAATCTGCGCGCCACCTTGCTGGCCGTGGCTTTGGGCGTGGCCTTCTTTGCCGTGTTTGCCTTTTACCTGCACCAGCAGCTCTTTGGTGTTCGACCGTTTGGGGCTTGACCCATGAGCCAAGCGGGTCCCCGACTCACCGATTTGGCCCACGGTGGTGGGTGTGGCTGCAAGATTGCGCCGGGTGTCTTGCGCGACATCTTGTCCAAAACTTCGCAGATGGTGGTGCCGCCCGAATTGCTGGTGGGCATAGAAACCTCGGACGATGCAGCGGTGTACCTGCTCAACGACGAGCAAGCCCTGGTGGCCACCACCGATTTCTTCATGCCGGTGGTGGACGATCCCTTTGACTTTGGGCGCATTGCCGCCACCAACGCCATCAGCGATGTGTATGCCATGGGCGCCCAACCGATTCTGGCCTTGGCGCTGGTGGGCATGCCGGTGAATGTGCTCTCGACCGAGGTGATCGCGCAAATCCTTCAAGGTGGGCAGCAGGTCTGCCAGCTCGCTGGCATCCCGGTGGCCGGTGGGCACACGATTGATTCGGTGGAGCCCATTTATGGCCTGGTGGTGCTGGGCTTGGCGCACCCCAGCCGCATTCGCCGCAATGCCAGCGCGCAGGTGGGCGATCAACTCGTGCTGGGCAAACCTCTGGGGGTGGGTGTGTATTCCTCTGCCCTGAAAAAGCAGCAGCTCGATGCTCAGGGTTATCGGGACATGGTGGCCGTCACCACCCAGCTCAACAAGCCGGGTTCGGTGCTCTCTGCCATGGACGCGGTGCATGCCATCACCGATGTGACGGGCTTTGGCCTGGCGGGGCATGCCTTGGAAATCGCACGCGGCTCGGGTCTGGATGTGGGCATCCACTGGAGTCGAGTGCCTTTCTTGCCTCAAGCTCAGGCCTTGGCCCAGGCGGGTTGCATCACTGGGGCATCGGGCAGAAACCAGCAGTCCTATTTCGAACAGGTGGTTTTGCCCACATCGGGTTGGGATGCGGTGCAAAGCGCCTTGCTCAGCGACCCGCAAACCAGTGGTGGGCTGTTGGTGAGCTGTTCCCCTGCCGCCGTGGATGAGGTGCTGGCGGTCTTCCATGCCCAGGGCTTTGCGCAAGCGGCCGTGGTGGGCCAGATTCAGCCTCGACAGGAAGCCAGCCCGCGCTTGCGCATCCGGGCGTGACCGCGCCAGGGCTCAGTCTTTGTCTTTGATCGCGGCGGCTGTGGCGGCGGCACGCTGGGCAAATTCTTCCCGCAGGGCGCGCAGCTTGGCGCGCGGGTCTTCTTTTTGGGTGTCGGCAGGCACGGCCATTTCGGCAATGAAGCGGCTGGGTTGCGCTGCTTGCAGCTCGCGCCCGCGCTTGCGGCGCTTGCACCAGCTCACGAGCAAGGTGTGTTGCGCGCGCGTGATGCCCACATACATGAGGCGACGCTCTTCCTGCAAGCGAAGCGGGTCAATGTCCAGCCCCGCGCTGCTCTCATCGCCCGACTGAAAGGGCAGTGAACCCTCGTTGACCCCCACCAGCATCACATGCGGCCACTCCAGGCCTTTGGCGGCATGCAAGGTGGACAGGGTCACCACGTTTTGGTCCTGATCGCGCTCAGACAGTGTGGACATGAGGGCGATGCTTTGCGCGACGTCGAGCAGGGATTTTTCGGGGGTGTGCAGCTGTAGGCTGGTGGGGTCTTCCTCGGCACCTCCACAGCGGCGCGCCATCCAGTTGCAAAACTCCAGCACGTTGTCCCAGCGGGATGCGGCCAGGCGTTCGTTGTCTTCCAGTTCGTACAGGTGCTGCTCGTAGTTCAATTCCTTGAGCCACTCCATCATGAACGCCAAAGCGGCAGTTTGCCCCACGGCATGTTTGGCGCGGTAGGCCCAGTCGTTGACGTTTTGACCAAAGTGCCTGAGCCCTTCATGAGCACGGCCGGTGAGGACGGTGTGCAGACTGTTTTGGAACAAGGCTTCAAATAGGCTCACATGGTGAGAGGCGGCAAATTGGCCCAGCTTCTCGAGGGTTTGGTGGCCGATGCCGCGCTTGGGTGTGGTGACCGCACGCAGGAAAGCCGGATCGTCGTCTTGGTTGGTCCACAGGCGAAACCAGCTGCACAGGTCGCGGATTTCGGTGCGTTCAAAAAAGCTCTGACCACCCGAGACCTTGTAGGGGATTTGCGCGCGGCGCAAGGCTTGTTCAATCACCTTGGCCTGATGGTTGGCGCGGTAGAGCACCGCAAAGTGCTTCCATTCCTTGAAAGATGCCCCTGCGCCCATGGCCTGCTGACCCGCACGCAAGGACTGGATGCGCGCGACCACGCGATCGGCCTCATGTTCCTCGTGGTCGGCATCCAGGATACGAACGGGCTCGCCCGCGCCCAGCTCCGAAAACAAGCGCTTGGGAAAGAGTTTGGGGTTGGGTGCGATGAGTTGATTGGCCGCCTGAAGGATGGAGGTGGTGGAGCGGTAGTTCTGTTCGAGCTTGATGACGCGCAGTGCGGGAAAGTCTTCGGGCAGGCGTTTGAGGTTGTCCAGGGTTGCGCCGCGCCAACCGTAGATGGACTGGTCGTCGTCGCCCACGGCGGTGAAGGAGCCTTTGGGTCCCACCATCAATTTCAGCCATTCGTATTGAATGGCGTTGGTGTCCTGGTACTCGTCTACGAGGATGTGATCGAACACCGATTCCCAATGTCGGCGCACCTCTTCGTGCTGCTCAAAGGCCCTCAGGGGCAACAGGATCAAGTCGTCAAAGTCGACCGCCTGATAGGCGCTCAGCCGTTCCTGATAGCGCTCGTAGACCAGCGCGGCGGTTCTCTCGTCATCGCCTTGGGCTTGCGACAGCGCGGCCTGTGGCGACAGTCCTTGGTTTTTCCAGCCACTGATTTGCCATTGCCAGCGATTGGCCTGACCTTTGTCGGTGGTGCCACCTGCATCCTTGATGAGCGAATGCACATCGGAGGCATCCATGATCGAGAACTGGGCGGACAGGCCAATGGCCTGGGCGCTTTGGCGCAGCACCCACACGCCCAATGCATGAAAGGTGCAGATGCGCACACTGCCTGCAGCCTTGCCCACCAGTTGACGCGCCCGTTCACGCATTTCGCTGGCCGCCTTGTTGGTGAAGGTGATGGCTGCGATGCGCTCGGCTGGCACGCCAGACTGGATCAGTTGGGCAATTTTGTGGGTGATGACGCGTGTTTTGCCCGAGCCCGCACCTGCCAGCACCAGGCAGGGGCCGTTGAGGTGATGAACCGCTTGAAGTTGGGGGAGGTTGAGTTGGGCTGACATGAAAAACGACAGGGTCGCCCGTTGGCGACCCTGGGTGAAAATCATAGCGGTCAAAATACCCAAATCATGCTCAAGATCCTCGAAGTCACATTTCCTTTCTTTGCACTGGTGCTGGCCGGTTATGTGGCCGCGTACCGGCGCTGGCTGAGCCTGGAGGCCATTCCCGGCCTGAATGCCTTTGTGCTGTTTTTCGCGCTCCCCGCCATGCTCTACCAGTTCGGCGCGAAAACGCCGATCCGCGAGTTGTTGGATCTGCCCTTGTTTTTGGTCTATTTCGTGTGCGCCATGACCATGGTGAGCTTCACCCTGGCGGTGACCTTGAGTCGGCGCATTCGCTGGAATGACGGTGCCCTGGGGGCATTGGTGGCTGCCTTCCCCAACACGGGTTTCATGGGCGTGCCTTTGTTGGTGGCCTTGTTGGGTGCTCAGGCGGCTGGTCCGGCCATTGTCACCATCACCTGCGACATGATCATCACCACGTCGTTGTGCGTGGGCTTGTCGCGGCTTGACGATGCCAATGGGCAGGGCGCTTGGCGAGCTTTCCAGATGGCCCTCAAGGGCGTGTTCAGCAACCCCATGCCCTGGGCGATTGTGTTGGGTGCCTTGGCCTCGGCCAACGGGTTCACCTTGCCCAGCATGCTCGACACCACGATCGGCTTGTTGGCGCAAGCGGCCTCGCCCGTGGCCTTGTTCACCATTGGCACTGTGTTGGCGCGCTCGGTCTTGCAGACCAAGGCCGACCGGGCTCATCATGTGCCCTGGCAGGACTATGTGCCCGTGGCCTTGCTCAAGCTGATCCTGCACCCGCTGTTGGTGATGCTGGCCATGCTGATTGCACGCCGCCTGGGCGCGCCCATCGACATGTTTGCGATCACTGTGGTCGTGCTGGTGGCGTCGTTGCCAAGTGCCAGCAACGTGTCCATGCTGGCCGAGCGCATGGGCGCCAACAATGGGCGCATCGCCCGCATCATCCTGGTGTCCACAATTCTGGCCTTCCCCACCTTTTCACTGATGGTGAAGTTGTTGCGCCCCTAGGCGCGCTCAGATCGATACGGGATCCACATCCCATGCCCAGCGCAGCAAGCCTTTTTGCTGGCGCATTGCGGGTGCAAGCTCTGCATCCCAGACTTGCAAAAAGCCCTGTAGTGTTTTGCGGGAGTAGGCCTCCACCAGCATTTGCGCACGGTGTACTCCGGCGAGTTTGCTCATGGACATGGGCACGGGCTGATGGACCGTCAAGGGCATGTCCAGCCTGGCGGCCAAGTCGGTGCAGGCTGAATGCATGTGATTCAAAGCTGACAAGGTCGCCCCGGCCTGACGGGCTTCGGTGCGCAGCAACGCCTGGTGAACAAATGGCGGCAGCCCCACGCTTTGGCGGGCGGACAACTCCTCCTCGGCAAACGCCGCATAGTCAAAGTGACGCAGGTGCGTGAAGAGATGGTGTTGGGGGTAGTGGGTCTGAATCCACATTTGAGCGGGCAAGGTTGCGCTGCGTTTGGGGTCACGCCCGGCACGCCCTGCCGCTTGCATGAGCAAGGCAAAGAGCCGCTCGGGGGCACGAAAGTCGCTGCTGAACAAGGCCCCATCCGGATTGAGGGCTGCGACCAATCCCACGCGCTGAAAGTCATGCCCTTTGGCCACCATTTGTGTGCCGACCAGCACATCGGCCTGACCTTCGTGAAAGGCATTGAGCTGGGCTGTGAGTTGTCCCTTGAGGCGAACCGTATCAGCATCCATGCGCAAGATGTTCACGGGCTGGCCGTTGGGCTTTTGCCATGAGCTCAGGCGCTCGATGAGTTCTTCCTCGATTTGTTGAGTGCCCTGGCCCAAGCCCAGGATTTGCTGGCCACCACACGAGGGGCAGGTGGTGGGCACACGGGTTTGTGCGCCGCAGTGATGGCAATGCAGGCGGTGGTCGGCCTTGTGCAGGACCTGATGGGCAGAGCAGTGGGCGCAGTCACTCGTCCATTGGCAATCGGGGCAGTACAGCACTGGCGCATAGCCACGGCGATTGAGCAGCAGCAGCACCTGCTCGGACGCATCCAGGCGTGCGCGCATGGCCTGCTCCAGCGTGGGCGAAAGCCAGACGCTGCGACCAAAGCGGTTCATGTCCACCACAACCAGTTCCGGCATGGGTTGATCGCCTTGGCGAGAGGGCATGCTCACCCGCAGGTAATTCGGTTTGGCATTGGGCGCAGGCGCGCTGTTGTTCCAGCTCTCCAGCGACGGTGTGGCAGAGGCCAGGATGACCGGGATGCCCAGCTGATGACCACGAAACACGGCCAGATCCCGCGCGGAGTGGCGCGGTCCGTCGCCTTGCTTGAAGCTCGGGTCGTGTTCCTCGTCCACCACGATGAGGCGCAGCCTGGGCAAGCTGGCAAAAATGGACAGCCGGGTGCCCAACACAATGCGTGCGTTGCCCAGATGAGCCATCAGCCAGTTGTTGAGGCGTTGCGCCGTGGGCAAGCCACTGTGAAGGCTGATGACCGCTTGTGGCCCCAGATGGGCAAAGCGCCCTTTCATGAGTTGTTCCAACTGCGGGGTGAGGTTGATTTCAGGGACCATGACCAGGATTTGCGACTGTTCATCCTCCTCAAGGATGCGGTGCATGCGCTGCAAATAGACCTCGGTCTTGCCACTGCCCGTGGCGCCGTGCAGCAAGCTGGGGCCGGCATGCGCCACCAAGGCGTTCATGGCCTGTTGTTGTTCGGGGTTGAGGCGTTTGGCAGGGTCGGGCGTGGGCGATGTGGCGGGTGGCTTTTTGTCATGCAGCCTTTGCAGGCGTTTGACGAGGTTGGCGTCAGTGGCCTCTTTGAGCAAGGTGGGCAAGGCCATGATGGCCACCTCGCCTGGCGAGCGCCGATAGTAATGGGCGGTGAATTCAATGAGCCGCATCCAGTCTGCACCAAGGGGTGGGCAGTGGCTCAGGACTTCGGCCAGGGGCTTGAGCTCATGCGGCGCAAGGGTGCTGTTTGGCGGGAGCGTGGTGGCGCAACGGCTCACCACGCCCAGTAGGGTTTGTCGCCCCACCGGGAGGTGAACCAATTGGCCTGGCTGCAGCGGCTGATGGTGTCGGTAAGACAAACTCTTGCCCATGCCTCGGTGGGCTGGCAAATGGGTCCAGGCCTCGATGAAGAAGTCGGCAGGGGTCTCAGTGGCGGCCATGGGTGGAGTTGGGATCTTAAAAAAATGGGTGCAAGTGGTTGATTTAACAGACCCTTAACATGCATCCAATGTTGCTGTGGATAACTTTGTTGATAGGTGGGCATCATGGCCCTCAAAGCCATAAATGGCAAGGCTTTCATTGGAATGCATGAAATCTGGGCAATTCAAAAAAGTCAATGAATTCAAGGGGTTAAATATTTCAAAGGATTGCCAAAATGAAGAGTAAGTCAAACTCGCAAAAAGCGGGGACATCCAATTTTTGTGCATAACTGACCCCCTCTGACACTTGGAAACGGCTCTGAAGCGTGACAAATCAGCATCACAATGACAAAAAAACCCTTGAAATCAAGGCAAGGCCTGGATGGCTGCCAGCAAATCCTGGGCATCCAGGATCTCGGAAAAGACCTGGGGGGGGCGGTTGGGGGCTTGGAGCACATAAACCGGCACACCACTGCGACCCAATGCTTTGAGGGCTTGGGTGATTCGTGGATCCTGCCGTGTCCAATCGGCTTTGAAGGCCACAACCTGCTTGGCTTGCATGGCCTCTTTCACATCGGCGCGCTGGAGGACGGTTTTTTCATTGAACTGGCAGGTGATGCACCAGGCTGCTGTGAAGTCGATGAAAACGGCCTTGTTGCGCTGCAAGGCTTGCTCAACCGCCTGGGGCGACCAGGCTGGCCAGCCGCTGGGGTCGCCAGCGTGGGTTGTCGCAGGTGCTGAGGCGGGTTGAGCCTGCATCTGGGGGAAGAGGAAGTACAGGCTCACCGCCACGATGGCCAATGCCATGATTCGCCACAGCCAGCGCCAAGCACTGCCCAGGTGCTGGGTGGCCAGAGCTGCGCTCAGTGCCAGCAACAACGCATAGACCAGGCCGATGGTGTTGCCCTGGGTTTGCTGACTCAAGACCCAAAGCAGCCATAGGGCTGTGCCCAGCATGGGAAAGCCCAAGCCTTGGCGAAAACGGATCATCCAGGCACCCGGTTGAGGTAGACGAGCGCCGAGCTGCGGGATCCAGGAGAGCAAAGCCAGTGGCAGTGCCAGGCCGATGCCCAAACAAACAAAAATGGGCAGTGCAGCCCAGGTAGGCAAGGTGAGGGCCAAGCCCAGCGATGCTCCCATGAACGGTGCCGTGCAGGGCGAGGCCACCACCACCGTCAATGCGCCGGTTCCGAAGGCTTGCCAGAGCGAGTTGCCCCGCTGGGTTTGGGGCGATACCGACAAAGACAGGGAGGGCCATTCAAACACCCCCCACAGGTTCAAAGCCATGAGTGTGAAAAGAACGGACAAGGCCAGCACCATCCAGGGCGATTGCAACTGAAAGCCCCAGCCCAGTTGTGTGCCAGCAGCGCGCAAAGCCATCAAGGCCAATCCCAACAGCGTCATGAAGCTCACTGTGCCCAAGGCAAAGGCCATCCCCTCACGTTGGCGTTGCTCGGGCTGCAGTTGCGAGGTCACCAGGCTCAGGGCTTTGATCGACAACACGGGCAGCACGCACGGCATGAGGTTGAGCAGCAAGCCACCTACGAGCGCCCCCAAGCAGGCCAGGATCACCTGTATGACATCGACGGTTTCAACAGGAGATGAAGGTTTTGCGCGCTCCAGAGATTGAGGCGCAACTGGCAATGGCTTGGGCCATGAGCCTTGAATTTGCAAGGTGACCTCCAGCGCCTCGACTGCGCCTTGGGAGCGCGAGACCAGCACAACGGGGAGGGTGCTCACAGGTCCAGCGTTCATGTCGTGCACGGCCGCTTTCATTTGCCAGACGGCATCTGACCAGGCGGCTGACCCGTTGCGCTCCATCGAAGACGCGAGGACTTCTTTGGTCAGTGGGTAGGCCTCCACCGTTTTGCCTTGCCAACTGGTGGGGAGATGAGGAATCACCATGTCGAGGCGATGGTCAGACCATTGGGCCTGGACGGGAGTCTTCATTCGCAGAGGTTGCTGTTTGAACACGACTTCAAAGGCCGCCTGGTCAGCAGATTGACGGCGGGTTGGGAAGCGGGCTTGCAGGTGAGCTTCTTCTGGGATGCACGCGGTTTCACAAGCCAGCCAGTTGGCGTCGAGTTGCACTTCGAATTCGGTGGAGGCTTGGAAACCCGATGCCACTTTGATGGGCACCACCAGCAAGACCTCACCTTCAAATCCATAGTTGGTGAAATCACCCACAGTGAGCTTTTGCGGGAGCGGCCACTGAATGGGGCTGGCCTGCATGCCCTTGGGCAGTTTCCAAGCAAGGCTGGTTGGCAAGCCGGTGTCACCGGGGTTGATCCAGTAGGTGTGCCAACCTGGCTTGTGGGTGAGCTTCACGCCCAGGTAAAAAATTGTGTTGGCAGCAATGCCATGGGGTGCATGAATGAGCAGTTGCGCATCGACTTGACGGTCTGTGGGCGCTGTGCTCGAAGGCGCTACAGGCTTGAAGTCAATCGCTTGCGATTGAAAGCTGATGAATGTGCCCAGCAGAAATGGCAATAAGCGGCTAAAAAAATGCATGTCCAGATTCTCGCGGATGCACAGGCGCATGGATATGATGGGCAAATGAAGAAAAAGCACCATTGGGTTGACTTCACCAGCGCTGAGCTGGCGCAGTTGTCTGGCCAATCCACTGTCGCCGTGATGCCCATGGCTGCCATTGAGCAGCACGGCCCGCATTTGCCTTTGGGCGTGGATTTGTTTTTGGTGGAGGCGTTCATTGACGCCGCCCTGAAACTTTCTCAGTCTTCCGACCCGTGGGTGGTGATGCCGAGTCTTCAAATTGGCCACAGTGTTGAGCATTTGGACTTCCCCGGTACCCTCAATTTGTCGCCTGACTTGGCCATGGCGCAGTGCATGACCATGGCCAAAGCTGTGTCCTCAGTGGGCATTTCCAAGCTGCTGTTGTTCAATGCGCATGGTGGCAACGTGGGTTTGATGGATGTCGTGGGCAGAGAAATCCGAAAGGAAACAGGCCTTCAGGTGTTCCATTCCAATTGGTATGACTTGGCGGATGCCACCTTCATGGAAGGCCTGTTTGGGCGCGAGGAGTTGAGGTTTGGCATTCATGCCGGGGACACTGAGACCTCATTGATGCTGGCCATACGCCCCGAACTGGTCCTGACCGACCAACTGATCCATCACCCCTCAACCTCTGAGCACAAGGCCAAGCATTTCCCCATTTTGGGCAATGGCCGCAGCGTCAAGCAGTCATGGATGACCACGGACTACAGCTCGACTGGCGCCATGGGGAATGCATCGCTCGCCACGGTTGAAAAAGGTCGGCTTGTCCTTGATCATGTCGGTCATCGGCTCATGGATCTGGTGCGCGAAATCAGCCGTTTTTGAATCGAGGATCCAACTAGACGTAGGTGATCCACTTCGGATCATCGAGTCGTTCAAAGTGGCCAATGTGATTGAGGCCCACCACGTGATGTCGCTTGTCGTCATGAGTGAGTTCGGTGACGGAGGCGTTGCGAACTCGAAAATTGATCGAAATGGTGGCTTCCACACTCGCCTCCAAGAGCGAACCGACCAAGGTTGCAATGGGGCCGCCGCTGGTAACGATCAACACATTGCCCTTGTGTTGGATGCGTATCCTGCTAAGCAAAGCCAACAGGCCTTCGCGAAACTCAGCGTATGTGGGCATGGTGCTGGGGGTCACGTCGCCAGCCATCCAGGCTCTGAGCGCAAGGCGCAATTGTTTGAAGTGCTGCTCTTTGCCATCGCCGTCTTTGGCGACAAAGCCCATGCTGTTGAGCAGCGCTTCGGGGTCATACTCGTTCAACACAGAGGTGAAGAGAGGCTCGGGCGCATCACGATATGCCTTGCGAATACCGTCAAAGGTCTGCAAATGGCGTTTGAGATCACCAAGATAAATGGCTTCAAGCTGAGTATGTGTGGAGGCTAGGTGCAGACCGAGGTGATGTGCCTGGTGTTCACCCAACGGACTCAACTGGTCATAGTCATGGGCGCCAAAGGACGCTTGAGCATGACGTACTAATAAAGTGGATCTGGACATGAGAAGCAGGTATTCAGTTTTGGGCATTGTGAACTTTTTCTGGGGCGGTCTTGAGGAGCTCCAAAAAACGTGCTATAGTTTTTGTCTTGCTTGATTGCGGCACGGCTTCAAAAAGCAAACCGAGTTGGTTGAAAAAATTTTTCAAAAACTTCGGTAGGCCCCAAAAACTGTGTCATAATTCAAGGCTTCGCTGATCGTAGCGAGACAAATCAAACGCTGATGCGTTTGACGGTTCATTAAAAACTAACAGCCGATAAGTGTGGGCGCTGACGGCGACATTGCTCTAACAGATCAATTGTCGAAAGACAGTGCTCACAAACTGAAGTGAAGTTCACTTCAATTCCGTTTGATGAGTTTGCCTCGAAAGAGGCTTTTCAAGATCGAACTAAAGAGTTTGATCCTGGCTCAGATTGAACGCTGGCGGAATGCTTTACACATGCAAGTCGAACGGCAGCATAGGAGCTTGCTCCTGATGGCGAGTGGCGAACGGGTGAGTAATGCATCGGAACGTGCCCAGTTGTGGGGGATAACGCAGCGAAAGCTGCGCTAATAC
>JACCEA010522328.1_pt1 | contig 116646 bp, 122 predicted proteins | sample 7449851 | NCBI WGS metagenome assembly JACCEA01 (sample SAMN15323453, study PRJNA562643) | freshwater metagenome | isolation source: river surface water | place: USA:Blue River Watershed | collected 2017-08-18
CGGGTGTAGGAGCGGGTGTAGGAGCGGATGTAGGAGCGGGTGTAGGAGCGGGTGTAGGAGCGGGTGTAGGAGCGGGGGTAGGAGCGGGTGTAGGAGCGGGTGTAGGAGCCGCGGACTCGAGCGTGGATTCAGATGGTTCAGGAGCGGACTCGGGTACGGTCATATCAACTCCTTCCGTGTTATTCGAAACGGACGCTCCACTTGGTGTGTCAGAGACCCGTTCGTCTGTTTTTTCTCCTGCCGAAACGCTCGAACCGGCCGATTCGGACGAAGATGTCGTGGAGGAAGAGTTGGAGGACTCTTTCGATTTGAATGCGCCCATGGCAGCAGCGATGATGAGTCCGATAATGATGAGGGCGATAAAGACACCACCTATCATTAGCGCTTTATTTTTCTGACCACCTCCAGTTGGAGGTAATGGAGTCATCATAGGCATATCGGCCATTTTTGAATTTTGTATTTTCAAATCAGCACGAGAGAAAAAAAATACTACGGTACTTCTGTAAAAAAGATTGAATCATGTTCCCTGCTATGAAAAAGTTTGGATCTGTTAAGTCGGTACCGGCATCAGCAGACGAGTGCTGTCCGTCTCTTGGTGCAAAACCACCGACTGGAAAAACATGTGCAGCTGATTTCACAGATTTGAAGAAACCCGCGTGTGACACGGCTCTTGACGCGTACTGCCGCGCTCAAGAGGCTGATGTATTCTTTGTGAATGGCGAAGCGATATATCGCAAGGATCCTTCTGGCAACATTATTTATCGCAAACCAAATTTGTTTACGTCGTCGGTGTGTAAAAACTGGGTGGGTGCACGTCTCGAGTCTGCCACAGCGGCCCTCGAGAGTGTATGTTCGAATAAAAAGTTGCCCATCTATCTCGACAGCAGCCGTACGAAGCTTGGCACGAACGCCGACATCCCCGAGTGCGGATGCGTTGTGGCGAAGAACGAAGCTGCCAAGGCTGGTCAAAAGTGGCCAGTGGAATGCATGGACAAGCGTTGCACGAACAAGGGTGTAAAAACGTTTCCTATGTCGAAGACGACGTGTAACATTGTCGACTGTAGCGTGGTCATGTCGGGTGCGCAATTTTTAGGAAGCAACATGGACGTGTCCATCCAACAAAACTGCAAAGCGGGTCTTTCGAAATCCGAGGAGGAGGGGTCTGCCGCTTCTTCTGCCGCCGCAGGGAATTCGATCGTAGGTGCTCCGGAGAACGCGGATATTTCACAACCCGAGGGTGGTACTAACACGGATGCTGGTGCCGCGACAGATCGTTCAACACCCGTCTGGGTCTGGATTCTAGTGGCAATAGTCGCGTTGATGATCTTCGGAGGCGCCGCGTACGCGTTCAAGGTTCGTCGTCGTCCTCCTGTCAATATGAATTATTAGTTTGTCTTTATCGACCGAACCGAATGCGGCCGAGTTGTATAGATGCATTTCCGTGTGCGCAAGAAAGAAAAGGAATGGGCTATTCGTTTGTCTATGTGTCCCGTAACGACAACTATTGTGGCGACGCGGTACTCCGTTTGCGAACGTCACTGAAGAGTGTGATTGACGGGATCAACGCGACGGGGATCGAAGCGGAAATCCTCGTGGTCGATTGGAATTCGTGTGTGCCCTTGCACACACACGAATACTTGAGGACGTCGCTTGGGTATCCGATTACGTTTGTGATCGTGCCGCCTGAAACGTCTGCACGTGTCGGTGTCACGAAAGGCGTGTCGGAGGTGCACGGGTTCAATTTGGGTGTGCGCGCGGCTTCGAAGGATTGGATTATCCGCATGGACCAAGACTTGTTGTACGGCCCTCGTGTGTTTACGTACCTGTCCGAACGCGTTTCGAATTTAAATCCGCGTGAACTTTGGTGGTGCAGCCGTCGAGAGTCGCATCCTGTGTACATGGGGTCGATCTTGCCTTCGTACAAAGACGTTCCACCCATGCACGCGTGGTTCGATATGCACAAGAACCCGTACGAATTTGTACGCGAGCATGGGACACAACTACCTATCTGGACAATGCGTACGTACGACGATGGAGAAGGGGCAGTCGGTATGTTCGCCATGGCTCGGTCGACGTGGCATCGTCTAGGCGGGTACAACGAGGCGATGACGGGTTGGGGCCATATGGAGGTTGAATTGAGTAGGTGGGTGTCTGAGCGTTTCCCGGGTGAGTATGTGTGGACGAATTTGCACGACAAACTTGCCTGTGAAATTGTCCATGTGTGGCACGTGGAGCACCGTGCGAGCTCCGATTCCGTCCGTGCGATGAATTCGGAGGAGTCGTTTCCTGTCCGTACGGATTCCGACCGTTGGGGCATGGTCGACTTTGTTTCCGAGATACGCCGTGGGACACTCCATGTGGTTTCCGAATCGTCCTGAGAGTTTTTTGGGATTTCGTCCAACCAACCCAAACAAACTACATCAAATAGACTCGATCGAATGAAGCACGAGATCCACGTCCGCGTCTTTTACCGTCACCTGCCTGAGCACCGGATCAAATTGGTGAAGCAGATGCATCTGGCAACGAACGGGTCTGTGCGGTTAGGGACGGTGGTTCGCCTTCTTGGATTACCGATTGAATATATGTTGAATCTCCGGGGGGAGAATTCGTATCCGTTGGAGTTGGACCAGCTTGTACGTCCGAAAGATGAACAGTCTCCGGTGGATTTGAATTTGTTTGTGGAGGCACAATGATTGCGCGACAGATTGGACATGTCGGCATGTGATTCCTCTTAATCCAAGGATCGATACACCTTTTGTGAAACAAGTGTCTGCACGTAGGGAGAAGTCGCACGAATTCATTCTGTTTGTACGAAGCATGACATATGGTACAAGTTTGATCTTGGTAATGGTGTTCGTGAATCACACGTCTCGAGCTGCCCAGCAGCAAGCTTATTGGCGGTTGTGAGTGTGGTTGATGATGCTGCTGATGCCGAACCGTCGTCGAACTAACTTCAGCCGCTTGAGTGTGCACGTTAAGTGCGACATGCATGCAATATTCATCGTAGAATTGGTTGATCATGTCTCGGATCTGAGGAGTAAGACGTTCGATAAAGTTTGTGTTGTAAATGATGTGTTGCGAGTGTGTATGGTTGAACAACGCCGTGAAAGACACGTGAATGTTATCCGTGTCCTGAACGACATCGCGCGTGTTTCGAATATTTACGTCAAGCCCGTTCATGATTTTTACAACAAAAGGAAAAACGGAATTCTTTTGGAAAGCAAACGAAAAAAAAAATATTCGTTCGTATGAAACAAAAAAGATAACGTAAAAATGTCGACTCCTGGTACCAACTGGTCTTACACCTCAACTCCCCAGAACACATACGCCGGCAAGGCCGTGCAGGCCATGACGATTGCGCACGCGACCGTTGGCACTCTGCACCAGACCAACGCCCCCATGCTGGCCGTGCCCTCGAATCTGTACTACTTCAAGGCGTACGGTGGCGACTCGACCGACGGCGGCAACGTCGCGGCGTTCACGAACCTGGACCCCATCAGCTCGTCCGCGTTCAGCCTGACCACCAAGAAGTACACGGCTCCTGTGAACGGTCTGTACCGCTTCGCGGCCGTGGTGTACTCGGCGGATAGCAACATGCACGCCTCGCTGCGCCGTGTGCGCGGCGGTGAGAACATCGCTCTCCAGTACATCGGCGTCGTCCCTCAATGGGGTGAGGCCAACGGCTTCTGCACGGAGGTGTTCCTGGAGGCCGGTGACGAGGTGTTCCTGTATGTGGACGACGGCCGTCTGCGCCTGGCTGACTACAACGACGAGTCGTTTACCCTGTCGTCTCTGGTCTCGACTCCCCGTTCGACCTTCGAGGGCCGCCTGGTGTACCAGATTGCTTAAGTAAGAAGCTTAGATATGAAACACTTCGAAGCTCTCGAAGCTTCTATACGAATCAGACAGGGCCCGGGCGGGTTTCCGATTGCCCCCACCCTCTGGCCACAATTTGGGAATTACCATCAAACAAACACACGAAACAAGCAACCTTTTTCGTGTCTTTCCGGAAACAAAATGTTCATCAAGTCTACGATCGAGCACACTCTGTATGCGGTTTGCCATGATGCAACGGCATCGTTGGATGAAATCAACCGCCGGCTCGGGTTGTACATGAGCGTGAACCCGATGGGGCCTGACATGGCCATGCAGATGCATGTGTACATCTTCTCATCGAAGGACGGGCGTGCAGTACTGAACACGGTAAACCACTTGAAGTGGATGGTGTCGCGTGTTGCGAAGTTGGTGGATATTGGATCCGAGTTGGAGCGTATTGTGGGTATCCTTGCGGGGAACATGGTGGAACTGCACAAGCTGCGCGCGTCGCTGTCGGGCGTCGCACTCGCGGATCTGCCCGAGCTGCCGCCTGGCGACTACGATATGCGCGTGCGTCGTACGCGTGGGCTTTTGGATGCGGTGAGGCGTGTTTTGTCTCCGGGTGACGATTTCGATGTATCGTCTGCCGATCCCGCGGAGACGGTGGATGTGGACGGCGTGTTTGACCACGGCCGTTTCTTCTTCCAAGGCAAGTACCCAGTACCTCCGACATTGGTGGCTGGTACGGCCGAGTCCCTGTCTCAGACGATGTTTGAAACGTTTGGCGAGGAAGCAGTGCGCGACTTTGTGTCTTCGCGTCGTGTGGATGAGATCATCGGAACGGTGGAGTATGTCCTCAAGTTTTACACGATGCTGATGGAGCAAATCGAGCGCGTCGTGGCGTTTGCATCAAGCGTGTTCGACAGCTATTCGACGGTGGGCACGACGGCGTCGGCATTCGTGGCTGCGCCCACCCCGACACCTTCGTTGCTGAAGAGCGCGCGTGACTTTTCGCACGTGCAAGTTCCGGCGGGAGCCGTGCGGGCTGCGGACTCGTCGTCATCCGAGCGCAAGCGTTCGGCGGATGAGATGGAGGAGGAGGCGGCTGATGACGACGATCTCGACGACGAGACCTCTGCGCAGGAAGAGACTGGCGGTGAGAAGAAGCGCAGGAAGTACCGCAAGGCTCTTCCAAAGCCGCTCGGGTTCGAGCCGGAGGGTGCTACGACGACGACCCCCAGTGGTAAGAAGAAGGTGTTCCCCAAGCCTCACTTGATGAGCCTGTCGAGCATGTTAATGCACTGCATCCAGGTCGTTGGCTACCGTCCCCCCGAACGTGCGATGCTCAAGGCGGGCGGGATCCTGAAGGTGATTGAGCGCCTGCCGATGACGAATGTGGTGCGCATGCGACTGGAGGAGCATCTCCAGAAGGACTTCCGTGAGCGCTACCTCCCCGCGCTCGCGAAGATTCTTGTGAACTATTCGTACGCGGACGTGAAGCGCAACATGAAGCGCGTGACGGACATTGAGGAGCGGCACAGTGATTTGTTGCGCATGCTGTACTTGGAGGAGCACCAGCGCGTGTCAAACGGTGGTGCGAAGCCTTCGTTCGAGGAGCTGGTCTCTTCGAACATGGATCTTTCGGAGCTGGATAATCTGTTCACGCTCGATGACTTGCGTGAGCACCTTGACGTGTTGTTTGTTTAAAGAACCCGTATATGTAAAAAAGAATGATGTTTCGAGTTCCGTGTGAAATCAACTTGAACGGTTGTGTTACTATTCAAAACTTGTGTATTCAAGACTCGACAACATCCGAAACATCCGAATCGATTGATTTTTGTTTGCGCTCGACGATTTTGCATCATACAAACAATGGGTGGCGCGACGGGATATTGGAAAAGAAACTAACGATCGCCGACCGAGGGAAGATCATGGTTGAGTTTGAGTTGCATGCAAACGAGCTTCATGTGAACATTTCAAAGTTTTAATTTGGTCTTGAATGTCATTCGTAGTTTCTCAGTCGGATCCGTTTGTGTGCATACGAATCGGTTTGAGTCCGTCTCGAACGCGATACAGCCCAAGTTGGTCATGAGCGTTTTTAAACTGGCAAGCAGTGATTCCGTGCGTACACGTTCGAAGTAGGACGCGGCGCATGTCTCGAACGTGCCGGACGTTTTCATGTTGAGGTAGATGAGCATGTTCTCAACGACGCGTTCGTGCACTTGATCGATGATCAAGATTTCACCGTCTTCAAGCTGGCTGAGAACGGGGCATGCGACTTTCTCGAGGATGTCTCGATGAACCATACGGATATTTTGCGCTGCGTCCTGGACACAGACGTACATTTTTCTTTTACGAATAAAAAAGGTTGTTTTTCCCGAATGAGAAATGAACGCAACCATCATCGACGGCGAGTTCCTTCACTTTGCGTGTCCGCACTGCGAGACATTCGTGTCTGTTAAAATTCAGGAGATTAACTGTGCGATTTTTCGTCACGGTACATATAAAGACTCATTTAAACAACTCGACCCTCATTTGTGCAAGGATGAGTGCGATCGTCTTTCCCGAGAAGACCTCATCTTCGGATGCGGCCGACCGTTCCAGCTCGTGCGGCGGTCTGACGACGCCTACACCGTTCAAATCTGCGAGTACATTTGAAGGCAAGTGTCCGGACGAATTGTTACGTTTCGTACAGGTGTTTGCAACCCACAATGAAGCAGAGCAGCATATAATGGATCGATTTTTTTCTGAAACGAAGTTTCTGGATGAGATCACACTGTTTCTGCGTGAGGACTCGACGGATTTATTTGTGAGCCATGTGTACACGTTCGGGAACTCTCCGTACGTGATTAAGGAGATTGTGGACCATTCGACCGACCAGGCAAACGCGAAACTGAGATGGTTCCCGGAACTGATCAATCACCTCATCGCACAGTCTCTCCTTCCGGATCACGTACTGACGATGCACGCAGCCTGCATGAACGCGAGCCGGACACACCTCTATTTTGTATACGAACGGGCCCGTACGTGGTCGGCCGAAGAAATGCTGAAGAAGGCGGACGACATGTTCGATGTCGTATTGCGATTGAACGCGTGTGGCTTGATGCATCTCGATACGAAACCGTCCAATTTTTTGATACGCGAGTCAACAGGAGCAGTCTGTATCCACGACATGGCTCTTGCGATCCCACTCGAACACATCGCATGTCCGGGCAGTTTGATGTTTTCGGATCCGTTTGATGCCGACAAGGATCTATGGGACGTTGTGAAATCGCCCGAGTGGGGTCCGAACCCCTTCGCGACGATTCGAGAGTGGACCGTCATGTGCCAGGCGCGGTTGTTGTACGCGGGCTTCCCAAAGAGTACGCCGACACGGCACGCCCCGCATGTGTTCGACCGGGATCTGATTGGTTTGAACATGGAGTACTTGTACACGTCACCTCTGTGGTTCAAGCAAATGTTCTCGGTGTTAAACTCTTTTTCGTCCTATTCGCTCATGAGAGCGTGGAAAGAATTTGTGTCAAAAATCACCTCGAGTTAAAATGTCTTTGGATTGCTTACGAATAAAAAAAATGTTTTCACCGATTGTGCGCAACCGGTATTTATCGGGTTCATGGCCGCAACTGGTCGACCGTCTGATATCCGGTCCGATTTGGAAAATGTACAAGTTCGGTCCGATTTCAATCGACGACACTGAAAAACTCCACTGGGCCCTTGCAAACCAGGTGTTCATCCCTGCCGGAAACACGCTCACTTTCAACGCACCTGTGCGCAATAACAGTCTGGCTCAGAAGCTCCGTCCGAACTGTGCGATCAAGATCGGTATTTCCACGGACGAGGCCGTTCGGCTTTGGTTGCAAGGTACGGGTTTCGGCACGTCCACAGTGCATGCCGACGACAACCCGGTCGAGCATATCACCCGTCTGCAGGACGCGTGGAACTCGTTCAAGGATCCGGAGCACCGTCCCAAGCGAGGCAACATGTACGTGTACCCTGCGAACGGAAAGTACATCATGGATTTCATCCGGTTGAAGTCGGATCCTCAGACGGCAGACAAGTTCCCCGCGTTCAATGTGTCTGTGGGTTTTCACGATTTCGAGCTAGAGACTGCTCGAAACCGAGAGATCCTTCCGGCCATCGCGGAGTGCGCGTGGAGCACGGGCGACCCGGGTGTTGTGTTCCTGGACCGTGTGAACAAGAATGTCCCACTTGCGCACCGTGGGATGTCGATCAAGACGTTGGTGCCGTGTGGCGAGCAAGGAATGTTTCAGAACGAGTCGTGCACGCTCGGCAGCATCAATCTCCATTCGAAAGCCCTTTTGAGCATGGACGGCAATTTCAGCCTGTCGAAGTTCGAAGTAGCGATCCGTACGGCCGTACGGTTTTTGGACAACGCGGTCGACGTGGTTGAGACGGACGCTCATTCAACGAACCATTACCGCCGTATCGGATTGGGTGTGATGGGTTGGGCGGACCACCTTGAATCACTCGGTATGGATTACGGCTCTCCAGTTTCGACCGGCTATGCTGAAACTTTGTCGAGGTTCATGGGAGCGATTGCGCGTCACGAAAGTGGACGCTTGGCGCTTGAGAAGGGCCCGTTCCCCGCGTGGCTGCACGAACGGATCAATATAAACTTCGATGCGGAGAAACGAGACGTTCTTACCCTCGCAGAGCACGCGTACCCTGTTGAGGCGGCAGAGATTCTGCGCGAGCGCCAGCGGTATGGAATGCGCAACATTTCGGTCACGTGCATCGCTCCTACCGGCGGCATTAACCTCATCACGGGTAATAAGGGATTTGCAATCGAGCCTGCGTTTGAGGATGCGAATCGTCTTTCTGTCCAACAGCATCTGCAAATGCTCGACGCGTGGCAGTCGGGTATGTGCAATTCGGTTTCGAAGACGATCAATTTCGCTTCGAACTCAACTCCGCAGGACTTTTATGATGCGATTTTTGAGGCACGGGGTTGGCCATGGATCAAAGCACTGTCGTTGTACCGTATGAATTCGCGCAAGGCCCAGCCGATGTAAAATAATACTATTATTTGCCTGGAAGCATGCACCGTGTCGAATATTTGCTACCTTTGTTCTTTACGACGGAGAGAATGGATTCGTTTGGGATCGTAGTGTTTGTGTCGTAAGCGCTGTTCACATAATCTGAAATGACACGCAAATCTTTTGAGCGAACAACAACAAATTTTTTCATGCGTTCGTAGGGTCCGAACAGTTTACTTGAGGAACGATAGGATTTCCGTTTACTAATGAGCGCAAAGTACCTACCTAGTTCTTCGTCCATATTCTTTTTTGCATTAGTATCTGAACGGAAAAAAATGCACGCAGTGGGGTTCGAACCCACGCCCTTTCGGATTCGAACTTGAGTCGAACGCCTTAGACCACTCGGCCATGCGTGCGTTATTTCCTTACTTCTTTGGAGGGTGTTTTTGTGTATATATTGGGGATGTTGGATAGTAAGAGTCCTGGTAAGACGGCAAATGGAGTGAGGAAACGGTGAATGTTTTTCATTTTTTTTTTAATTTGTAGATGTAACAAGAAAAAACACGAATGTTTTCAGCGGCAATATCACTCATCTTCCTCATCACGCTGTCAGAGGCGATTGCACAGACGTGTTTGAAGAAAGCGAAAGGAACTCCGAGCGGGTCATCCGACTGTCAAAAACTCGTGGCGATCGGTATGGTTGCGTACGTCCTCGTCGCATATCTTTTATACTACACGTATCAATTTTCAAATTTGGGGCACACGAATTTGATCTGGTCTTGTTTGAGTATCATCGTTGCCTTTGCGATGGGTTCGATGTTTTTCAACGAGACGATCAACGGGTTCGCGATTCTTTCGATTGCGTTTGCATGTGCGGCGATTGCGTGTGCGCACTTGTCAGCGGAAGCCGTACCAACATGATGTACTTACTTGCCTTTTATACGTATACGACTCGTACAGATCCTGTGCGAAGTACCGGCGTAGCTCAGTTTGGTTAGAGCGCTGGCCTTTTAAGCCAGTGGTCGAGGGTTCGAGCCCCCCCGTCGGTGTGTTTGGATTTTTTTCTGCCCGCTTGAAAATAAAAAAATGCCGCTTGAGCAGTTTCTGAATGACCGATGGGACCGATTTGCGAACACACTCCGATTTGAACCAAGAGATGACGATCTAACTCGGGGGTTGCAAATTATTCACTACATGGAAAACGATAAACTTGCACACATAATGTTGGATGATAACTGTTGTCTGTTGCACGTCCATGAAACAGGCGAGAATAGACTTACAATCTCTCTCGAAGAGCTCATGCTCGCCCGAAAGAAGGAAGACTGTCCGCGCAAGGGCAAAGACTATCTTCGCATCTTACGTATAATGAATGACGAATTCTGGAGTGTTCGAACGAATTACGTAGGTTATCCGTACACGCACGTAACCTTTCAAATCGACATCGATGCTTCTCATATCGTCGGGCTCGAAAGATTTGTGTGCACCGACTTGATGATTGACCAAACGAACGCGTTGTATCAGTATATGCTTTCAATGGAGGCGAAAAACAGTGCAGAAAACAGAACCATCAACCTTGCCAGCTTTGTCGACATGGAAGAATTACGGCGAAATTATCTCGTGAAAGATTTCATGGAACGAGCACTTATGAAGTATGACCTGCACGAACAAGCCGTGCGCGGAACAGAAAGAAAGGAGATTAGTGGTTTAAGTATAAGATCAGGTCGCGTGCTGGTAAGTGATCTCGCGTACGTGTGTTTGCGGATCACGTACGAGTCTCCTTCCGTTGACCGATTCGTACAGCGTATGTGGTTTGAAATCTTATTACCTGCAATTCTATCTCATAATGAGATAACGCGGGCACTACATATAACTGCGTCACATCCATTTTCTACGCAAAGAATTGTTGATGCTGCGAGAATCCGGCTTTCGGTCATCACGCCTTTGTCCCGAGACGACGCAAAAACGTGGTACATGGCAGATCTTGGTTTGTCGATTTGTAGCCTTGCAGGCCACGACGAGTCGTACTACATTGACAGTCTCAACAGGTTTCGTGATAGCACGATCGATGAGGTAAGAAGAACAGGTGGTGGTCAGGCGTTCGGCTGTCTTCCCGAACGGGCTACGATCAAATTTATTGTCAACTTTTTCGTGGTGAAGCATCTGCGAACAGAGTGCGGCACGGGTCGAAACTGTTTTTCTTATTTTGATGCTATGGTATACTCGGAAATCGAATCGACGTTCAAACAACATGATCAAGGAAAGATATACGATGCCTTCTCATATAACGTTTGCCGAGTACTACTCCTCTGAAACTAAAAATTTGTGCATATAAGATTGATAAAATAAAGCCATGAAATTACATACAACTGCTCTCGTGAGTGTCGTCGTAGTCAGCCTCGTGCACGCAATCAGCAATGGAGCAAACGAACCGATTGCCGATAACGAGCTCGGTCTGACAACGAAAGACTGCGCGCTGCAGTACTGCACGTCCTTAGATGCACTGGGTTTATGGTTATCGTTCGTGTCTGTGTGCAAAACGAAGTCACCTGTTTTGGTGGCACACGGGTCAAAGCACACGTACGACCCCGTTGCGCGGCACGACGCGAAAAGCTGCGCACTCTTCCTCTGTCCGAGTTTTCACGAACTAGCCACCTCGTACCTACAAACGGGGTGCGAGGGTGATTTTTCGGAATTTTACAAGAGCCGGACGTGACGAATGCGCCTCCGACGTCGCCGTTGACGCGTTTGCAAGTCGCGTACCGTCCTTCTTGTCCTTGGTGGTTCTTGTGTGTCGAAGGTGGTAGTAACATTCGATTGAAAAAGCACGCGTTTGAACCACCGTACGGGTTCAAACGGGTAAGGTACGTATCGATGAACACAAAGTACGAGTACTTGAAAGATTCCGAGAAAGGCCCAGCATGCTCGTAGATCTTGGCACGGGCCGCACAATTTCTCAATGTCGGCCGTGTTCATTTTTATTTTTGTTTGTGCGTGTCTAAAAAATGAAAAAAATAATTTTGTTCGTCGTTTGTGTTGTGTGTTTGTATCTCGTCTATTACCATTTTGTATTGAAAAAACCGGTACGGGACATCGACCCACCTGCGTTTGTCGTACACGACCTTAACATCGAGCAACAGCATGCAGAACGCCACCACCAACAACGCGAAGGTACGATGGATCCGATCCGCCCCGTTCGAGACATTCGGACCAAGTACGAACAAGGCGTGACGTTCATGCGAGGCGAACGGGCAGACGGACGGGCTGCGTACGCCTACCTCTTGCAGTCGATCGAGGAAGAACACAACCCCGAGGCAGTGTTGATGATCGCCGAGTTGTACCGCGTGGGCATCCACAGGTCGGTAAACCCCGACAAGGTGACAGCTGTGCGCATTTACCAAACCATGATCGACTACGCCTCCAAATTCCCCCGTCATATCATCCAAACCGCCCGCCAGCGTCACACGGAAACACTCGACATGTTGATGCGTAACGAACGCGATGCAGACCACTACGAGGGCGCCACGAACCTTTCACGCGACTTTCCCTTCGACCTCGCGCGTATTCTCGCACGGTTCGCAGACGTGTCGGTGCCACTCCGTTGGGACCGGAATGAGGCCCTTCCGGTTCTAAACGTTCGGCAACATGCTGTAAATCACCTCCATGGCGCGGCACTGGTCGAAGACGCTGCAGTGGTCCTGCGGAACGTTGAAGCGGGCGAAGCGTTGGAAGAAGCCGCTCAGCGCGACCCGTTTTTGGTCGAGTTCGTGTTCCCGCAAGCGCGTCCTGTCGGAGTGCAGCCACAGGACATTCGTGAAATCGCTCGGCTGCAGGTGCAAGTGAACAATGATTCGCAGAACGTTCATTCAACGACCGTATTGAACTGCGCAACGAAAATATTGGAAAGCGCATCGAAGTGCAAAAGGGTTTCGTTCGAAGAAGCACAAGCGAAAATCATCGAAGCGACAGCGCGCACACAGTGCGACATTACAAAAATTCAGCGCGTGCTCGCACATCTGAACAACGAGAAGCACTCAAGGTTCGGGAAGAGCGACCGCGACATCTTCCTCGCGATGATGTCCAAGATCCAAGCGGAGTCGAACAGGACGAAGAAAGACAACCTCATGGAAGTTTTGTGTCACCAGCTCGAATCGGGCATTGAGAACGGCGCGGTCGTGTGCAGCACCGGCCGCATCGTACGGATCCTTTCGGTGTACGACGGGATCGACGAATCCGCTCAAAAAATTATTCCCGAGTGGGCGCTCGATCAAGAACTTGCGAACATGGCGCACAAAATCCGCGAGTCGGTCCTTTCCAAAGCGTCTGAGGAAGAACGGCGCCTGTACGAGTCGGCCGAGTCGAACGCGCTCGCGGATGTAATGAACGACGAGTTCACGAAAGAAGCCATGGCTTCGTACAAAGACATTGTGAGTCCAGAGACGCTCCATCTGAAGATGAATGTGTATCGCGAAGGCTTTTAAAAAACTGCACAAAGTACGTCTGCAAAGTCTTGATGAATGGTTCGTAGATCTACCCACGGGCTCGCTTCGAGTGCAACCGCGACCGCCATCATCTCGTCGAATCGCGCGAAAAAGTCGATAGGGTCGAGGACAAATCGTTCGATCTTGTTACAACCGAGATCGAACAATCGTTTGGGCGTACACACCGCAGCGAGAAACTTGTACTTACGGGTCAGAGAGTCATTTTTAGAAACGGACGCATAGTAATGCCACAAGACAAAGTACGTCATGGTGTCGCGGCGAGCCTCTGCCGCGTGTAGATGCACGACAGAGTTTGCATAGTCCTTCTTGCAATAGTAGTACACAGCCAGATTGTAATGGCTCCGTTCGGGTACTTGCTTGTAGTAGAGAAGCATGAGCTCTTCGTTTGGTTCGGCCACTTGATAGAACTGTCCCAGGCTGAACGTACATTCTGTGTTACCGACCGCGTGTCCTTGAAGCAACGTGCTCAACGCGAGCCCGTAATTGCCCATTCTCATAAAGCAATTACCGAGCGTGCTCAGCGCGGTTGCGTTCCCTTTGAGAACAGCTCGATCGAGCAATTCGATTGCTTTGGTGTAGTCTGCTTCGACAAGGTATGCGTACGAGCCAAGCATTTGTAAGACGTCTGGGTTTTCCGCTTGGTCAGGCACGAACCCGTTAAAGATGCTTATGAACGTGCGCGGGTCCTTGCACCACCTGAATTGGAGAATAAATTCATTTTCGATATTCTGGATGCACTTGTACATGTTTTTTGTTCAGATCGAATGAAAAGTTACATAACAAACAAGCGGGTTGGAAATTTTTATATTAAATTGTCTACAGGCATAAGAAAAAAAAAGAGAATGTCGCGAGTGGACGATGGATTCGACAGGGCTCATCCGATCCCGGCGAAGTTGAAAGACGTTCCATACATTTACACAGCGGGTGGAACGGAGTCGGAGGTCGTTCGTTACTTTGTTCTTCCGGATGAAATGGAGGTCGAAATTCCTAGCTGGACAAAGACTGGAAAGCCAACGAAGAAAAAAATGTCGGCTGCCGAGTTCTTTCGTTTGCCGGAGGAGCAGCAAACGATCAGTGTGAAGATTGCAGGCGTTCGCGACTTCAACGTGAATCGAGTTGCGCCCAAGTTATCAGACAGGTTTGGTGAGTTGTTATTGACATCAGTGGTGGCTGCACACGGCTCGTTTCCCGAGCAGCTCCCGCAGATGCGTCTGAAGCATCGCATCATCAAACAATACACGGAAGCCGAACTCAATGAAATCGAGCGGGGACTGATGTAAAAAAAATATAATCTTCCAGATATAAACAGCATGGAAGAAGATAATGACGAAAAGACGGTGTCTTGGGACCGCAAAGCCCGTTTAAGAACCTTTCCGGTCGAGGAGGGGAATCGTTTGGTTCCGTATGTGCGCGGTGTGCGAAATTCTCCGCCCGCGCCTGGTGCCACGACGCAATCGACGCGGCACCGGCAAGTTCTTGAATTTGAAGCGAAATATCGGCGCGGGGTTCCGTGCGAGGTTCGTGAAGAACTCATCGCAGCCTTCAATGTCCTCGGAGGTCTGCGCAAGACAATCGAAGTTCACAAGAAGGTGTACCAGGCGAAAGGAATCAGGGACAAGGACGATGCGGAAATCGAGAGCGAACTCATCGATGCGTTTCGAGCTGCGCGAACTAAGGCATTTGACCTTCTGGTACAGTGCGGTTTTCCCAAGCCGCTTTCGTTCGGTAAGCGTTTGCGCAAAATTCGAAACATTTTGCCGTCAGAGAAACGCAAGAAGGCTGACGCGATCCTTGCACTCCTCGAAGACTAAAACGGTTCAGGTACGGTTTCGAAAATTTCGTCTTCCCACTCCATCAAGTTCGGTTCGTTTGTGCACTTCTCGGCAGCCGCACGTATCGCCCGTGCGATGCCGTTCCCGAACGTATTGAAGTATTCTTGACACCGTGCAGCGCCTTCGGTTCTTCCAAACTTTTCAATGAAAGACACACTTATGTGACTATAGAATTGCTCGTACAATTTTGTTTCGTTCTTTTCGACGCGGACGTCCTCCATCCGTTTGTTCTCCTCGTAAATCTTCTTACGAAGCGCGGACGTGCTCCATCCGTGCACCGAACGGTTGTGGAAGTGCACGGGCACATTTAATTCGCATCCTGTAAATTGTTTGCCGACGTAATCATCCCCGAGAAAACGCATGTCGGGCTGGAGGTCGCGCAGACCTTGTAGCAACTCGGCTTCGGTCGTGTACTCGAAAATGTGGTCGACATACTTACAGCCCTCGACCAGAATTCTACGTTCCTCCATGGACAAGATCGGCTTGTTCTTGGAGGGACGGTCGACGGTCGGGTCCGTTTGGAGGAAGACGACCAAAACGTCCACCATACTTCTTGCTTCTTTCAGCAAGAGGACGTGTCCGGCGTGCATGAGATCGAAACAGGATGCAGTGACACCGATCCGTTGACCGGTGTGGGCCGTGCGGAACTCGGACGGGTTCATTTTGTGTTTTTTTTAACACATCTGGATCCATAAATTTCCGATTTCGGTTTCGACGCGCTTGAGTTCGGTCCAAATGTTTTCACGTTCCGCACACAACATTTTCATGTCACGCTGAAAAATGAATCTCCGAACTTCCCTTTCGAGCCGGTCGAGTTCTGCACGGTTGTCGTATTCGGCCACGATGGCAAAGTCATCTCCGATGCAAAAGTAGTGCAGTCGTGAGGGGTCTGATTCGGGTTTGTGATCTTTGTAAAGTTCCCCGACATTTCCGAGCGTGGCCGTTTGGGGGATGGGTGTGCGCGAAAACTCGTTTCCGCTCATTAGAAGCCATACGATGTGTCCGTCCTCGAACTTCCAGTCGGCGAAGCAAATACACTCTTGCGGCTCGCCCGAGCCCCTTACGTATCCAAGCGGCATTTTTTTATGTTATTTACTTTTGGAGGTGGAGATAAAGAAAAATCAATCATGAACTTTGAACGTATTCGTGCGGTTATGGAATTTTTAAACTGGCGCTGGTTCGGTCCGAACGACACAGAAGGGCATATCCCGAGCGTAGATGAACTGCGAAGTATGGTTGAGAGTCTGCTTGAGCAACTCGATGTAAGCCCTGCGTCAACAATCGAGTGCAGTTGCGGTGGTTTTGTCGCGTACCGTCAAAATGGTTACGGCGATAGGCAAGTTTCGTTTGTCATTGATACGTACGAACCCGATTCAAGCACCGTTTAACGTGTATGTTTTTTTTTCTCCAGGGCCTCAACAAAAAGATGAGCACGTCCGCATCGATCAAAAAAATCAAGATATCAAGTCTAAATTCAAACGCTCTACCGCGGAAGAGAGCGAGTTCCGATCCGACTTTGGCGGAGAATAAAGAGAGGACCGACGTATTGGTTGAGGTTGCAAAACTACTTGCGCGTAAATACAAAATTTTATCAAAGTGGGATAATAGTCGGATGGGGTTATTCGTAGCGCTGAAGACAAAGTCGGAAAGCAAATGCATGGTTGAGTTGTACCGCCTATGCAAAAAATCGCTGAAGAGCAAACAATCGTCGACGTCGGAAGGTCGTGAAGAAAAACCAAAAGTCACCAAAACGATTTTCCGTGAGATGAAAAAGAACAAAAACTCATCAAAAAAGAAAACGATGTTGCCAGCCCGTAAGAAAAAAATGGACGAAGGCCAAGAACATGAACATACGATCACAGAGTCGGCACAGCGATCGGTGTGATTATTTTCGGCCTCTCATAATCATAAAACAAAAAATGAACGACTTCTTACGTTTTATGCTTGCGTATTTCACGTTTATCATTGTGGACTCGCCGTGGTTGGCGTACAGTGGAAAACACTGGAAGGAAGTAGCGGGTGGCGCCGAGATGGAACCGTTTCCCGCCGCCGCTCTTGCTTATCTTGCACTCGCTGCCGCCATTGTGTACATCGGCATTCCTTTGGGGGAGTACTATAAGGATCACCCCGTGCTGATCCCGGGGATGTTGATTGGTTTCTGTGTGTACTTTTGTTTCGACATGACGAATCGAGTGATTTTCGGGAAACGTTATCCGTGGTGGCTTGCGTTGAGTGACACGGCGTGGGGCATGTTTGCGAGCACTGTCACACTTGCAATCGTTCGGCATTTTTCTGTTTCAAAGTAATTGTACGTGTGGCGTACGGCGCCGTACGAATAAATCCATCGCACAAAGTTTGGGATTTTTTTTCAATGTATTTTTTAATGCACCACCCACTTGTGTTTGCACCCAGCGCACTTGAAGAACTGCGTGGCCGCTTCGTCTCCCGAACGGAGCTGACGTTCGGTTTGCAGAACCCGGTTGGACCCGCACTTCTTGCACTTAAACGGTCCGGGCTTCACGTCGCGCAGCACGGCGTCATCGTCCTGTACAGCGAATGCCTCGTCCATCATCCTTACGCGTTCATCCGTGGAAAGGTGCCAGTACGGGTCTTTCGAAAATCCAACCGGTGGTGGGTTTTCTTGACTCGCGCCGTTGGAGACGAGCGTGACAATGTGTGCGTAAAACGCGGCTTCGTCTTGGTGGCACACGGACAGCACTTCTTGCACGACGTCTTCACCAAGACGTGCAACAGCTTCTGCTTGGAGTTCGGCAGACACCCCTTTGTATCCGAGCTGTGATGCGAGTTCGCGCATACACTCAGACGGGCTCTTACGTTTTTGTTTGGGAGCAGGTGCGGCCGCGGCCGTTGTCGACGCGATGAGTTCTTCAAACTCTTCTGACACGACGATGGTGGGATTCTGAGTGACCTTTTTAGTAGGGGGTCGTCCCCGTCGCTTTTGTACGGGTGCCGATGGTGTAGTACTACCACCGTCCATGTCTCTCTCAGTTTAGATGTTCTGAGTTTCTAATTGATTGGTTGAGGATTCATTTTACTATAATAAATCTACACGAGGATCCGTAAGTTCGTAGAAAAACGCAGGCAATTTCGACGCCGATAAGACGTCTGTGCAAATACGACAGTCAACATGCACGAACTTGACGAAAAACTCGCTGACAGTCTGCAGACTCGGCATTTCATAGAACGCGATGAATACGGATGTCCGAACGTGCCGTTCGGATTGGAATGTCCATGTGTGTGGCAAAGGGTGTGCCCGTACAGGTTCGAGCGATTTTATAAGTGTTTTTATTTTGGCGAGAACTTCAGCACGGAACGGGGCATGTCGTCCGTGTGGTGTGAACATGTGGATATGTAGAAAAAATCCATGTTCTGATAAGAATGCTTCGACCGGGCGTATATGCGGTGATTCAACGGATCTCCGCGCGGCGCGACGTATACACTCGAACTGCGCACGTCCGACGTTGTGAAAGGTGTTTATTTTCTCCCCCGGGATGAGCACAGTCATGTATTTTCCAGACACGACAGTGGGTGCAGGTACGGGGTCGAGGAGATCGATGGTGTGTGTTTCGAACGGGAAGCGGAGGATGAGTTTGTGCATTGCGTCCAACACGTCGGCTGGGGACCGTACATGTGTGTGTTTCATGAGCCACGCAGTCAGAATAGCAAGCCCAACGCCGTTGAGCAGGCCGAGGGTGTTCGAGTAGACGAGCTGGTCATCCGCCCATTGCTTGACGAGGGTGAGTGAGGCGGCGTACTCGTCCGCGAAAGGTTGTACGATCCGCAGAATGGTGTGCACGACGTTGAGGGCACTCATTGCCCTCCGGTCGACGTCTTCACGCCAACAATCGTTACCGTCCACACATGCGACAACGACATCATACTGGACGTGTCCGATGTGGAACTTGATCACGGGCACGAACGTGTCTCTTACGATGATGAGGTCAGTGACGCTTTCTGTGTCCGTCAAGGTCCTTTCAAATTGATCGAAGAACTCGTCTCGTGCGCGCGTCGTGGTAACGAGCACGTCGATATCGCTATGTCTCAATTGTGCACGCAGAGCGAAACTCCCAAAGGGTATTACTTTCGCGTGCGGGTCGACAGCGTGCACTTGTCGTTCCACCGCGTCCATTCTTCTGTTTTCTCAAAGAAGACGTTTTTGTTGTCTTGTCGGCAACCGATTATTCGTTGAAAAGAAGTTAGTAAATTTGGAAGAGACTTGTACATAAAAAGAATGGACAAGTACGATTTGCATGAAGAACTTGGATCTGGAAAATTCGGAACTGTGTACCGAGCGACCGTAAAGGGAAAGCCGGATGCTCCTTCCTTGGCCATCAAATCAATCAAGCTGAAGAACGAGACAGCACGAGAGACGTTTATGACGGAGCTGGCAGTTCAAACGGGGTTGGACCATCCGAATGTTGTGAAACTGATCGAATGGTTCCGTACGGGCAAGGTGCGTCATATCGTGTTCGAGTTTGCACCGATTGAGATTTTCAATCTATTGGACGACCGCGGACGGTTCGGAGTGGAGCGTACGTGTCGGTACGTGCTGGATGTTTGCAAGGGCTTGAAGTACTTGCACGACAACCGGATCATTCACCGCGATATCAAGCCTGAGAACCTTCTATTGGATCCAAACGGTGTGATCAAGATTGCCGACTTTGGTCTCGCGAAGCGGTGCGTGACCTTCCCGCTGCGTGCGGACACGATTTGCGGAACGAACGATTACTTGCCTCCGGAGATGGTTCGTGAGATTATCTATGATCACCGCGTTGATATTTGGTCGACGGGCGTACTGGCATATGAATTTTTAGTCGGTACGACTCCGTTTGAGTCGCACTCGAAGCGCAAGACGCGTAAGAGGATCAACGAAGGTCGTTACACTTTCCCGACATGGGTAGACGATGAAGCGTGTGTGTTCGTGAGCAAGTTTTTAAAGGTGATGCCTCGCGAACGTATCACGCTCGAGAATGTGTTGGAAGACTCGTGGGCAAAACGTAAGGCAGATGCGTTCGTGGTTGTTCCAGAGTCGTATTTTTCTTGTTCGGAGTCTGAGTCTGAGTCTGAGTCTGAGTCTGAGTCTGAGTCCGAGTCTGAGTCTGAGTCTGAGTCTCAGTAAGCACGTCCCGTAAATTATATATTTGTTTCCGAAAGATTGTGTGCGTCCGACTATGTTTTTTTATGAACACAAACAGACAAAGAAGAAATGTCGACGACGAACAAGATCGTCAAGAAAACCCAACGCGAGCATGTGCTCGACCGTCCGGATACGTACATCGGAACGGTTCGCTATGCAGAGGTTGAGCGTTTGGTAGCAGAGGACTATGACGCGGATGTGGTTGTCGCATCGACCACATCCGAGTTGGCTGAAGCGGACGAAGAAGCGGCGGTGGATGTGACGACTCGGAAGGAAACTCGTACGCGCATCGTGGAGAAGCGCATCCAATTCTGTCCGGGTCTCACGCAGCTGTTCATGGAGATTCTGAACAATGCGCGCGACCGCACGGTTGTGACGGACGTGGAGGTACGCTGCAACCGCATCGAAGTGGGGTACGATGTATCGACCGGCTCCATTTGGGTGCAGAACAATGGCGACGGTGTGTCGGTCGATGTGCATCCGACGTACGGCGTGTACAATCCGGAGCTGATCTTCGGTCACCTTCTGACCTCGACCAACTATGACGATTCGGAGCGCCGCATCGTCGGAGGCCGCAACGGGTTCGGAGCGAAGCTGACGAACATTTACTCTTCGCGTTTCACGGTCGAGACGGTTGATGCGCGTACGAAGCGCAAGTATGTCCAGTCCTGGTCGGACAATATGGCATCGGTCGGAACGGCGGTCGTGACGGAAAATGTGAAATCGCGTCCGTACACCAAGGTTACATGGACGTTCGACCATGCCCGTTTCGGCAAGTCGAACGTGCTTGATGCGGATTTCATTTCGGTCATGTACAAGGCCGTGGTGGACGTTGCCGCGACGGTCGGCACGAAGGTGACGGTGTTCTTCCAGGGCAGGGAGATCACATGCGACACCCTCGCCAAGTACACGGACCTGTATCCCCAGCTTTCGGGTTCCCCGAAGTTGCACGTGACCGTGAACGACCGTTGGAAGGTGGCGGTGGCGACGGTTCACCCGGACGTGGGCGGCCGCAACATTTCGTTTGTGAACGGCATGTGGACGTCGCAGGGCGGGACGCACGAATCCCTCGTGGTCAATCAGGTGGTCGAGGCGGTGGCAACCGCGATTCGTTCGCGCGCCAAGGGAGCGGACAAGGCGCTTGTGGACAAGTGCGTTTCACTGAACCGCATTATCAAGAACTACCTCTGGGTCTTTGTGGACGCCTGCATCGAGAATCCCGAGTTCGCCTCGCAGACCAAGGAGTGCCTGAAGAGCCCCGTGCGCGAGTTCGGGTCGACGTGCGAGCTGCCGCCCGCGTTCATTCGGAAGATTGCGGGTCTGGACGTGGCCGATCAGATCCTGGATCAGTTGCGCGGTAAGTCACAGGCGGCGATGAAGAACACGGACGGGCGCAAGGTGAGTAACCTGACGGGCATTCCCAAGCTGGACGACGCGCCTCTGGCAGGCACGCGCCGTTCGAACGAGTGCGTGCTGATTGTGACGGAGGGTGATTCGGCGAAAGCTACGGCGATTGCGGGGTTGGCTGCGCGTCGCGATCGCGACCGTTTCGGCGTGTTTGCGCTGCGCGGTAAGATCCGGAACGTGACGGACGCGCCCGCTGCGGACCTGTCCAAGACCGAGGGCGAGTTCTACTACCTCAAGCGAATTCTCGGTCTGCAGCAGGGCAAGACGTACGACACCGAGGCGGACCTCCGTACGTTGAGGTACGGCAAGCTCGTGGTGTTCACCGATCAGGATACGGACGGGTTCCACATCAAGGCGCTGGTGATGAACATCTTTGCGCGTTTCTGGCCCGTGCTGCTCCGTACGGGTTTCGTACAGTCTCTTCCGACGCCGCTCATCAAGGCGACGAAGGGGAAGCAGTGTTTACCCTTTTATTCGATGCCGGCGTTCCGTGCATGGGCGCTTGCGAATGACACGTCCGGGTGGAAGATCAAGTACTACAAGGGTCTAGGTACGTCTACGAAGGAGGATGCGCTGGAGTACTTCAAGAGTTTTCAGGTGACAGAGTACGTCGAGCGTCCTCGTGCGACCCTTCGTGCGTTCTTCGGAGCCGGTGCAGGTGCGGGTGCGTCACCGCCTTCTTCCGTGCCCGTGGAGGAGACCACGGACCTGTTCCTGAATCTGTTCTCCAAGGACCGTACGGACTACCGCAAGACGTGGGTGCAGGCGTTCAACCCGGAGGCGACCATCGACAATTCCCGCCGTGAAATCACGCTCGCGGAGTTCCTGCACACGGAGTACCGTCAGCATGCGGACGACAACTTGCGGCGCACGACCCCGTCCGTGGTGGACGGGCTGAAGCCTTCGCAGCGCAAAATCCTCTTTGGCTGCTTCCGCAAGGGTCTGGACGTGGGTACGGCGGAAATGAAGGTGGCCCAGTTGGGTGCGGCTGTGGCCGAGATCACCTCATACCACCACGGCGAGGTGAGTCTAATGTCGTCGATCACGAAGATGGCGCAGACCTTTGTCGGTTCGAACAACATCAACTTATTGGAGCCGCTCGGTCAGTTCGGCACGCGCCTCGAGGGCGGCGACGACGCTGCCAGTCCCCGTTACATCTTCACACGCATTTCGTCCTTGGCCAAGCTGATCTTCCGTAAGGAGGATAATCCCATTCTCGACTACCTGGAGGACGAGGGCAACTCGATCGAGCCGGTGGAGTACCTGCCCGTGATTCCCATGGTGTTGGTGAACGGCGCGGACGGCATCGGCACTGGCTATTCGACCAAGCTGCCCCCGTCCAGCCCGCTGGAGGTGATTGCGAACGTTCGCGCGATTATCCAGGCGGGTGGCGTGGTGCCGGAGGAGATCCCCTACATGCCGTGGTGGAACAAGTTTACGGGTACAGTCGTGCAGGAGTCGGCCGAGAAGTACTCTGTGCGTGGTGTGTACACGGCGTCTGGCGGGTCGGTGCACATCACCGAACTGCCCGTCGGTGTTTGGTCTTCGCCGTACAAGGCGTATCTGGAGGAGCTTGCGACCGAAAACAAGATTGCATCGTTCGAGTGGCCCGTTGACGATGAAGGGGTGAACATTCGGGTCGAGCTCGTGCAGCCCGTGCAGGAGCTGACCGGCATTGACGCGGTGGAGCAGGAGCTGGAGTTCGAGGCGAATCCGGCTGCGGCGGCCAAGGCTGCGAAGCGCAAGGCGCCTGCTGCCCCTTCAAGCGCGGAGGAGATTGAGAAACTCTTCAAGCTGGTGAGCAAGGCGAGCACGTCAAACGTGCATTTATATACGTCCGGCAAGACGTCGCACATCAAGAAGTATTCGATTTCGAACATTTACGCGGACTTTTACGCGGCCCGTATGGCCGGGTACGTGAAGCGCAAGGAGTTCATTCTCGCCGGTATGGAGCACGACCACCGCGTGGCGAGTGCGCGGATCACGTTCATCGAGGCGAAGCTGTCGGGGCGATTGGTTCTGGAGAACCGTGCGGACTCGGACATTCAGGCCGACTTGGCTGCTCTCGGTCTACCGCTCGCGCACGAACTCGGCCTGAAAAGTTCTTCTGGGTATGACTACCTTCTCGACATGAAGCTCCGGAGTCTGACCCGTGCGAAGGTCGAGGCGCTCCGCGCGGAAGTCCTTGGACTGGAGCGCGACATTGCGAAGGTGCGTGCGACCCCCGTGGAACACACGTGGCTGAATGAACTCCTTGAGCTCGAGTGCAAGATCCGCGGGGTGCCGTACGTGCCGAACGATTTCGCTCCTGCTGCTCCTGCGCCTACAACTGCCGCTAGCACCATGGAGGTGGACGATTCGGTTGCATCTGTTGTAGAGGAAGAGGTCGTGACCGCCCCCGTGCGCAAGCGCAGGGGGGTGTTGAAGCAGATGTAACGTTTACGGTCGGTGCCACTCTTTGTTTCCATTCCAACAACCCTGACTGTGTATATTTTATTTGTACATAATAAAACACCATGAAGACTGTGCATTGTGGTACGTACGTGCCCAAGGTCAGCGAACGAGTGCAGGCTGTATTGCGAACGGAGGCGGACGTGTTGGGTTTTTACAAGTACTTGCAGTTTCGTAACGACAAGGATCCGGAAAATACGGATCTGTGTAGCGTGGAAGAGTTGAAGAACTTTTGCGGCACGATTGGGTGTACGAATTGTTTTCAGCGTGTGTACAACACGATCACGCATTCGTTTGGAGAGTCGGATGTGGTGCCGATTGAGTTTCTTGGCTCGAACCCTCTCGATGCGATCATGCGATTCGTGAACGAACCCCCATCCGGTACGACGCGACTTCTGGAGGACTTGCACGATGCGGTCGATATGGTCGCGGAAGGAGCTACACCACCCGTCGGTCCGCGATTCAGCATTGGTTCTTTCGTCCGTAACCTGAAAGTGTTGCTCGACCAGACGACGGATTTGCGCTGGGATGCAAAGAAGCACGACACGCATGTTCTCGAATCGATGACGAGCGAGCAGAACGAGTACATCTGCATGATGGCGGATTGCGTCACGGAGTTTATGTCGACGGTGTTCAAGTTCGAGACGACCCGTCCGTTTCAAAAGAACGCGTGCGTGTTTGTGCAGGCGCTGGTCGACGTGTTCGAACGGTTGTTTACGAGTTTATTCGGTGCGTGCCACAAGGTTCGTGAGCGCTTCCATCGCTCTTCCATTCCGAGTCTTACGAACGTGAACATGCCATGCTACATGGATGCGTACAAGAAGGAGGGATCGTACAAGACGGCTTTGGTCGCTTTGCACATTCTCAACCTCCAACGCATCGAGGCATTTCGGGTCTTCTACACGGAGGCGTGCGACCAAGTCGTTGCATTCGAGCCGGTGTATGAACGTGATTGTATGCGTCTATGGAAGTATGTGGACCAAGACGATTACCTCTTGCCGATGTTCGACGCTCCGATGAAAACCGTGCTCGTCGCACAGCTCGAGTTGGCTCTGGGTCCCTTGGCATCTCGATCAGCAGAGTACACGAAAGGCCCGTACCCCACCGTAATTCAAGAGCTTGGTATGTTGGAACTCCGATGCACGAAGATCCAACAGGGCCATCTGGAGATCTGGACGCGGACGAAGGACCGCGTGTTGCACCAGTTGGTGCCGGACGGGTTTGCACTGACCGACGCGATCCGTGCGGACATTGAGGCCGCATCCACAGACGCCGTACGCATGTGCACGAAGGCCGTCCAAGAGTACACGGCGAAAATGAGCATGTCAGCCCCAGTCATCGACCGCACGTTTCGCACGGATCCGCTAGATGCTTTGAGGCAACGGGGATTCGTGCGCATGGAAAACCTTCGCATGTTGTGCGATTTTTCGTTCGGACTGCGTCATCTGTCCGCGCTAGCTGCGTTTTTGCACGACTGTCATCCGGTCGTTCGGGAACGTGTGTGTGGCACGGACGATCATGTGCGCGTGTGTGTCAAAAACGTGATTCTCGATGCGCACATTCAGATGCTTCTGGAACGGTACACCGAGTATGCGCGGGATCTCACGGTCCAAGAGATTCTAAACGCGGAGTCGACTTATTCGGTTGCGCCCAAGTGCGTCCGGAACGGGACGAAGAAAAGCAAGACCGCGAAGCAGAAAAAGATGGAATCCGATTCTCCCCATACAGTTGCTGTTGAACCGAAAGTTTCCGATTCCATTACACGCAACGACGAGGCACCGCCGTCCACAGTAGAAGCGGTCGACGACGAGTCTCCGTGGGAAGAAGTTCGGTCAAAGAAAAAGTATCCGAGTGATACATTAAAAGTAGAAGAGAATGAACGCCAGAGAGGTAAGTCGTACGCGAAGAAGAAGACGGCTTCGTCGAAATCGAGAGCGACGAATTCAATTTCACATTCACCATCATCAACAACATGCACGTCACACACAGCGAGGGGAGGAGGGGGAAGACCTGGAGCCGCCGCTGGAAAACGAGATCGAAATACAGCTCGTGCTTGCTCTCCCAACCCCAACCGAACAGCTGTTCCAGAGCCGGAACGAAGCCCCGTCTGCGTCACTGAATCTGCTGAACGAGTTGCTACTGTTACGGATCCAGGACCAGATCCTGAGCAGGAGCCTGTTGTTGTCGGAAACGAGCCACCGCCAGCGGCGCAGGCAGCAGCGGCACCTGGTGCGGAGACTGATCCGCAACAGCCCAAGCGTGAACGGAGACGTGGTCGTTCATCGTCAAAGAAGCAACATCAGCAGCACGAGGATCCATCACATGTCCTGAGTCAGATATTGTTCGCAAGTTCCGCAGCTCCTATCGACCCTCTAGTGCTCGCGTCCTATGCTGCATCGCAGGTGAGCGAGCCCGTGCGCATGCTTCCTTCCCAAACGGTCGCGGTACCTGCCCGCTTGTTTGGCGGTGCGCTGCCCCGGGAATATGCGTCTGTGCCGTTTACGACGTTTCCGCGTGTGTATATTTAAAATAATAAATGAGCTCGATGGACCCCCGTGTCGTAGCACGAGCGATTCTCGCAAACGCACAAAAACATTTCGTCTACGGAAACGGCTTGATGAATGTCTTTATTTTTCGTAAACTGTGCCCAGATTCCACCACCCTTACGTTCGTTCGGGGGTACCTGAACGTGAAGACCCCGGACCAGTCCGTATCCGTCCGGCACTTTTACGCACAACTTCCGGACGGCGAAATCTTGGACCCGACACTTTTCACCGAACAACTGATCTCGAGCGAACTCTCGAACACGCCCGAGCCGCTGTACGAAAGCACACAAGAAGAAGAGGAACGCGACTTTTTCTTTGCGCAATTGTATTCGAGCGAGGCGTATTGGCTGCTGACGCACAAGAAGTGTGTGGACGTGTACAAAGGCGTCTTAAAGGATCTGGGTCTTCGTCTCGAGGATCACCCCATCCCCGTGCATAAACTATCAGTAAATGATATGTGCCCGTGCGGGTCCGGTAAGAAGTACAAACGTTGTCACAAAACCGGTCCGATTTTGTGAGTTACCACGGCGGTATTTGTATCTTCAACCGTTTGGTCAAAAAAATTTAATAGTTGTTGTTGCGCAAGCGTAAGAGCGCGGCCGTGTACTTGACTAAAATACGATGCTCCGACGACCTCGGGTGAGTACGTTTATACGCCGCACGGAACTGCTTGAACTTGCGCGGCTTGCGTCTGCCAAAGTTCATTTCCACATCCTCGTCGTCATCGTCGTCATCATCATCTTGGTTGTATTCCTCCTCTTCCATTGCATTGCCGTCTTTATTACGTTTTCTATTGCCTTGCTGGTCGGGCAAATAAGTCATGTGTTTCATTCCGCGCTGTCGCTGTTTGTAGTAGAAGAGGTCTCGACCTTCAGCGCAGCAGTTGGAGCCGGGGATTTGATAGGGATGTGAATCCGGGCAAGCATTGGCAGCTCCTTGTGTCCGGACAATCGTGGTCATTTGCGAGGAGCCTCGATTGCGAAGAACACCTCCGTACAGTTCGTTACAGTCTTCCATTCTTGTTTTAGATTCATAGGATAAACAAATTTTTTACACCTTGCGACGTTTTACAACAGGGCTGAACAAAAACGTCTGTGCGGGTGAGGCCGCCTTAAACACGTCAGGTGGGTCGATACAAATTGTGATGCTCCCATCGACAAAAATACGTCCCTTCTCGGCACACTTGCTAATGCTCTGTAATCCTTGCTGCAACAAGAGTCCGTCGAAGTTATTGAACGTGATGATTACGTTACCTTTCGGGTAAATCTTCACGGTGGTCTTCGCGGTTCCACGAGAGAACTGGAACTGCACGAAAAGATCGCGCTGCGCTCCGAGCTCGACGCGTACGTCCGATCCAACAAGTTCGCGCTCGATTTGCTCGAGGAACGCCCGGGTTTGCATTCGGCCGATCGTGACGTGCCTGTCGAAGAAGTCGAAGCTTGCGTTTGCAAATACCGGCTTGACCGCCGTGATCTTGGTGTCAACGTGCACGAGGTTGGCACGGGTGAGTGTGCGAAGAACGGACGACGTAACTTTCAGTGCGGAACTCACGCTCTTGCACCCGCTGACTTGGATCTGGTTATTGCTCCAGAGTTTCACAGACGCGTTGAACATCTCGGCCGGGTTGTGTTCTCCTTGGAAGACGATGATGAACTCGATCACGTTCACAAACGACGCCGCGTCATCTGCGCCAAGGTAATCACCGGCGTTCTTGAATGCAGACGTGATCCGTGCGAGATCCAGTTTTTCATCCGGGTGACTGATCCACACGATCAGACTGAGAGTGTTCAAGGACGACGTTCCGTCGGCGCGTGTAAGGATCTGATTGAAAGTGTCCCATGAACGATCCGTCAGACTCTCAAAGTCAGGATGTAATGGGGTTGTGTGAGGGATGAATACGCCCGTTCGTTTGAAGAACGAACGCACAATGTCCTTCCGTACGTCCGGGTAGTGCTCTTCGCAGTAGCACGTTCCGAACACCCCGAACTTATCGCAGACCTTGTCACCAGTCTTGCAAGTCTTTCGGTACTTGCAAGGGTAATGATTGGCACAGTACGCCGTGCTAGCATGGCAAGCCTCCGAACAACCTTCGTACTGGCAGCAAGAACCAGCTATCGCAACTGTGGAGCGGTCGAGTTTTGAATGGACGATCTGTTGAAACTCTCGGGCGAGTTCTGGATCGTATGGGCGACTTGCTTGATCCTGTTGACAGAGTAGGAACATTTTTTATTGTCTGTTTGTATGTGTATGAAATGTTTGGACATGTATTTTTTTATTTTCAAAAAAATGGCGACTGACCGTGAAATTTTATCTCAACCGAAATTTTTTAAAAACAATAGTTATGCCACCGAAGAAAATCACAGTAAAAGAGCGCGACGCTCTGATCCGCGAACTCGAAGACGTGAACGCTGCGATCCGACGTGCGGACATTCTCGGAGATGAAGAATCTGCTTTGCGCGACCTCGAGCGTAGACGTGATGCTCTACGCGAAATGATTGAAAACGAACACGTTCCGAAGCCAAAGGCAAGAGCCACGACGAGAGAAGATCGCACGGGCGGAGACGGTGGGAAGAAGCGCCGTGCGAACATTAAGAAAATGTCGATTGATGAGATTATGGACGAAATCACTTCGATTGAACAAACCCTTCCCCGAGTTGCCGGAAGCGAACGTGCTTCTCTGCGGACTCGTTTAGCAAACCTGAGAGATGAACAGCAAAGTCGCTCGTCTGCAGGAGCAGGAGCAGGAGCAGGAGCAGGAGCAGGAGCAGGAGCAGGAGCAGGAGCAGGGAGTAACGTCATCGACCTTGACGATTTTGAGAGCGTGACTCGGAAACGGCCGAGAAGTCCGGAGGTGATTGAAATCGACGACGATTCCGACGAACCCGCACGGTCCCTGCCCCCTCCGAGAAGAGCCGCACGGTCCCCGTCCCCTCCGAGAAGAGGCGCCGGTGCCGGTGCCGGTGTCGGTGCGCGAGATGAGTTCAAACGGCTAGAAGTGAATCTGGAGCAAGAACCGTCTGAAGCACCTTTGGAGTACTATGCAAGATTACTAAGCGATCAGGATTCACTCGAGGCACATTTGAACCGTATGAGCGAGCACATGGACAAGCTGCGGGGTATGATTGTCAAGGCCGAGCACGATTACATTCAGGATCTCGACCGCGCCCATCGCGAGTCGGCCGCTGCACAGGGGTTTAGCGAACAGCGCAAGGCCCAGGACGTGGAGTTTGAGTTGACGTCAGGAGCGCGGTTCCGGTCGTATGAGGCTGGCAAACTGGCCATGTCGAGACAGATCGAAGAGCTTAAGATTTTGTACCAACAGCAGTACCAAGACATGGAGGTGTTGACTTCGCGGGTAAACAACGTCCGTGTGCGCAACGACGTGCGCCGTGCGCTTATGCAAGAATTCCCTGGCATGACGATCACGGAACAAACTGCCGAGTTCAGGCGCCGTTACGTTGAGAATAACAAATTCGGGAGCAGTCGAGTTCGTTGCAACCTCCAGACGTTTATGAAAAAGTACCGGAAGACTCATCCGGGCGCCTCACGTGCCAGTATGGAGAAAAAATACAAACGTGCTTGTCAGTTGTAATGTTTGACGTCCCTCACCCAAATAAAAAACAAGATTCGTCGTCGTCAGATATGCACGTCCATTTTCCTCACGATCCAGTCACGGTACTGATTGCATTCGGAAACATACACGACATCGTCGCGCACCATACATTAATACACATGTCCGAACTTGTCCGGGTTGCCACAAGCTTTCGCAAGCAGCTTCCAAACGAATGGGTCGAACGAATCGTACGGATGTGTCCCCATACGTTTCGGTACGAACGAGAATACGTATGGATAGCACACACCTGTTCGAAATGCCCGGATACTTGTATACATTGTCGGCGCGCGTCCGACGAAATTCAAATTTTGGTTGCAACATTTTCCCCGTATTTCAATCAACGCGAGTAAACACAAACACCCCGTCTGGGTCAGACGCCCGCATCGTCTCTTCAAGCTTCGTCTGTACCTCCTCGACAGTACCGGACAGGCTCTGGACAACAAACATGTCACTCCGAGGTGAACGGTATACTACTCGAATGTCGCGCATTTTTGTAATTTCACGGATCGTCGCATCCACTGTATCGTGCGGCGAAGATACACGCACTTCGATTCGCTTGGCCAAGAACGGATCGAAGTGCTCCTTCAAAAGAGCGTACACACACTCACATTCGTCGACCGTCAGAATGGCGTACGTATACCCACTACGAGCCTCCAGGGGGAATCGAGGCAGCACGGACATGTTCGAACAGAGACCCTGGCGATACTGCTTGACCGATCGATCTCCAAACGCGTCCCCGCCCTTTTCGTATGTAATTTCACCGTCATTCCACATTCGATAGATCGTGTTCACGTTCGGAGATTCATGCGGCTTGACGAGCCCGTGCGGGCTCTCGGGACTGTAGTGCGCGTTGTGCATATCCCGAACGACGCGCTCAATCTCTTCGCGTGTTGTCATTTTTTTTTAAGTGATGTCGCTCTGACTTCGATTAGTGGAAGAGCGAGGATTATGATCTTTAAAAATGATATATGTCTTGTCCGGGTGTAAACGCTCTGGCAAGGATACGTGCTTCAACATCCTTCGTGAGAGTTGGGAAGCAAAAGGTTACACAGTTGCCCAGTTCGCCTTTGCGGACGCGCTTCGTGAAGTCTGCACGATCGTGTTCGGGTTTACGGACACTGACTTCTCCGACGGGGCTCGTAAGGAAACTGTAGGTTCTCCAATTTTGGGTGTCGAGTGGACCCCCCGTCGTGCCTTGCAGTTTGTGGGTACGGATCTCTTCCGCAATCAAGTGAACGAAGACGTATGGGTCCGCGTGGCTCGGCACCGTCTCGAGCGTTTGACGTCCCAGGTGGACGTGGTGGTCGTTACGGACGCTCGGTTTCCAAACGAGATCCAGATGTGCAAGGAATTCAATTGTTCTTCCCGTGGGGAGAACGGGATGGACGGCAGCCCGTCCGTCAATGTGTGTTCCATTTTCGTTGCACGGCCTTCGTTGATGCCCCGTACGTGTCTGCACGAGTCCGAACGGTTCGTGCAAAGGATGGAAGATAACTTCGTAAAGCTTCGCGACGTTCAAGAGTCTGCGTTATTCTTACGGCACGAACTGTTTGACTACGTGTTGTTCAACGAGGACCTGGACGTACTCGGGCGGACACTCACGGATACGTTTCCGATTCCCCCCTCCCCCCTTTTGGGTTTTTCCAATAATTCCTCTCAATCAATCAAAAAGTAGCAATTCATTTCGAAAGGTTCCGAAACAACAAACATGAAGTCCAAGAATACCGTTGCGATGACCAAGAAGGCACCGGTGGCGAAAACCTCGAAACCGCCGCGCGTGCCGAAGAAGCTCAAGGTGAAATTCGAACAGGTCGAGTCTGCGGTGCCCGTTCCTGTGCCTCCTCAGCCCGCGATTAGTTTTGAGGAAGACGTACTCAGGATCCTTCGAGCGAACCCGGAGTGGTCGAACGAGATCAAGCGTCTGCCGACGGAAGAACTGGTGCTCATGGGCGTACGTGACGTCACGTCGTCATCCGAGCACTTGATCATGACACCGTTCCTCGTCCCCCGCAAGAAAGATATGAACCAGGAAGAATTAACGAGTCTCGATGCCATGCGAGCGCGCCGGACCGCTGTCATCGACCGCGTTCACACCCTTGTGAACACCCGACTCCGTCGAGGATTTACCTGCCAGGACGAGGATTGGTTCGCCCTCGTGCGGAACATGGTCGTGGTGGCTGTGGTGGGTGCCGAGGGAATGCGTGGCCCGTTCGAGTTTCGTAGCTGGATGATCAACGTGGCGCGTACGGAGAAGATTCTCGACATGGGCTTCGTGCGCAGCAAGAACATATCCGAGGCGGACTTTAAGTTGATGCTCGCGTCTTGCTTGTTCGCGTTCGTGCTGGCGTGCAGGTACGTGCACCTGTCCGTACGCGAGTCCGACGTCATCCCCTCGCTTCAGCGCGGGAACCTGTTACATATCATGCGCGTCCTGTTCGGCACCTTTTGGTCCAGTGCCGAAAACAAACGCGACACAGACGTGTTGACTCTCGCGTCCATGATGCTTGCATCTACGATGACGGAGAAGGCACTTGTACATCTGCCCGCCTTCCTCGCCGAGATGAACGTACCCCAAGCGGAGTGGCCCTGGTTCATTCTGAATGGACACTTCCCCGGTGATATGTACAAACACATCGATCCTTCGAATTGAATATATATTCATTCATCCACACTATATACAAATTGTTTTCTTGTTCCTCTTCTGAAGATCGTGAATCCACGCAAGCACTTCAAGACGGTGTTCATCCGAAGCGCGTAAAAACAAGGAATTGTACAAATCCAAACGGTCTTGCGTCCACGCCTCGACAATCGCACACGCCGGCACGCGATTCTGGTTTGACCGTATTGCAAAATCGAGAACCTCCATCGGTGCACGGTGCCGCACCAGGTAGTAAATCGACAGGTCATATACGATGTAACCTTGTTTGATTGCGTACTGAAATTCCTCGACCGACGACAAGAAGTACCCGTGCTTCTGCACGAGATTCTGAAAGGATTCGTATGGGTGCTCCTTACGAAACTTTTCGGCGAGTTCACGAAACGACTTGCAGGCAAGCGCTACGTTTGGACAACATTGTGCCTTTAGCAGATCCTGTTGGAAAACCAACTCGAGCACCAACGAGTTCATGTTTAATGACATGCGAATTTTCAAGCACATTTGAAAAAAATGCACCGCTTGCTCATTAGATCAAAAATTCCCCCCTACGCATCTCAAACGATTTTGCCAATTTTATTTTACGGGCTTTCGCATTATCAAGCATCCAAAGTCGAAATTTAAATCCGAAAAATCCACAAATGACCAGTAGCACATGTGCGGTTTGTTGCGAACGAATGCGTGCAAGTATTACATGCTCGAGCTGCGCATTCGTGTGCTGCAAGACCTGCCAGCGTGCGCAGTTTCAAATCACAAAGACTCTCAATTGTCTGCAATGCAACAACCCGTTCGGCAGGGTGCAGGCCGTACAGCAGAAAATGTACCCCGAGTGGAAATCGATTGAAGAAGCACGACTCTTGGAAGAACAGACCAAGTTGCTGCCCGACACGCAACCGCTCGTCGAATGGGAACGCGAGTATCGCCGTCAGCATTCCCGTCTACGCTTCGGAGAACGAATGACCATCCGGGAGCGCCCACAGCTACAAGAATCCGTCCAATCTTTCTTCGCATGCCCGAAAGAAGGCTGCCGTGGATTCGTGGACGAATATTCAGATCAGTGCGGGTCGTGTCGGGAACAAGTGTGTCGCATGTGTCGCGAACTCAGACCGTCCGGACATGTGTGCAACCCGGACGTCCTCCAGTCCATCTCCTTGCTGCAACGCGACTCCCGTCCGTGTCCCAAATGTGCCGCGCTCATTTTTAGAATCGCCGGCTGCAGTCACATGCACTGCACGCACTGCAACACACACTTCGACTGGGACTCGGGTGAAACGCTCGCCGTCAGTACAAACGGGCACTATCACGACGCCATACATGCCCGCGTGGAACATGTAGTCACCCGTGCAGAGAGTTGCTCAGGAGGAGAAGAAACCCCGGACGAAACCCGGCGACACTTCGTTCGGATGCCAAACGATTCCATCGTTCGACGAACTTTATGGGACGACTATTCCGTCGTGCGGTACACGATGGAAAAGTATTACAACGCAAACGTCATCGGCACGCGGCGCGACAATACTCTCATGAACCTCCGTATTCAATTTCTTATGAACGAAATCACACCCGAGCGGTTCCGTTCATCCATATTTGCTGCACACAAGTCCTTCGAATGCTCCCAAGCAGTCGCTTTTCAGTTCGGTTTGTACGTCGAGCATATACAGCACTACCAACGCAAGTACGTGCATGAGTCGTCCGTATGGAACGCGGACGAGGTCGAAGGTGTCATCCGACAAATCAACATGCACCTGGATGAACTTGCTCACCAGTTCCTACAAACGACATCCATACGCATCCGACTCGTGTCGGATTCGTGGGACGTTCCCGCACTGGTTCGTTAAAACTTTTTTTTACTTACGTCGAGATCCGACTGACTTCCTCTTGTTCGGAACTCTCGAACCCCGTTTTTTATTTTTTCCAAAGCTATTCAACTTCCTCATCCTTCGTTTCGAGGCTCCCCGACCGAACGCCCGACGACGACCAAATCTGACTTCTTCGGTTTCTGTCAACGGCCTCTTTTTCTCGAATACCTTTTTCAGACCTGCTGCCTTGTATAAACCAGCAACCAGCATATATCCAAACACACCCCACGCGATAATAAGCAAAACCATCCCAATCTTGCTATCCCGGATCCCTCCGTTGAACCCATCGAATCTCGTTTTGAAGTCAGTGATTTGTTTTATCAAATCTCCCGTATCCCTATTCACGTAGGCCCTTGCGAGTGCACCCATCGCTGTCTCCGGGTTCACCTGTCCCTTTTGTGCAAGGGCAGTGGTCATCCAGCTTTTTAACGTGCCTGTCTGTGACTGTGTGGGATCATGAGGCTTGTAAAGTCTAAGACGTCCTTTATCATCAGGAATAATGAGTTGCTCCATCACGACCTCGGCGATTTGAATTGCCTTCTCACCATCAATAGTGGACAATTTTTTCATGATTTTAGAGAGCTCCTTTGTCATACCGGTCTGGTTGATGCAAATACTACCTAAGAGTTTAATGGCGTCTATGAAATTCGCACCACCATTTGCCGCCAACAGAGACACGGCAATCATCTTGTCGTCCGATGACATTTGACAAAATAAAGATTGCAAGTGCGTCAGGTCCTCATACTCCCACACGATACCCATCAAAGGAGCAGCATACGTAGCAAACACAACACTTCCAATAGATGTACAAACGGCAAAAATGTGCTGCTTGGAGGTAGCTTGCTTGTCCCAATTGAATAACTGGTAAGCCTTTGTGTATTCATCTATGTATGCTTTTGCAATCAAGTAAATATTATGCGCATTCTTGGACAATTCTCTCAATCGTACATCTTCTTCTGAATGTGTAGGAGCGGATCCAGTACGAGCGGGTTCAGTAGAAGGAGCGGGTTCAGTAGAAGGAGCGGATCCAGTACGAGCGATACCACCCCATAACGCCTGCAGTCGCGAGGGAGTCAGATGATTCGCCAAAAACTTGAAGCTGCCGATGATCCAGTTATCTTCTGGCGTGGCCACGGCAGAACCCCTCCTCCTATTTTGCCCAACGCAATGGTTGTGTGCGAGCGCTCGTGCGTTTCGAATACTGTTATTGTCAGAAGCCCGAACAAATCTTTGCCGACGAACTACATCAGCTCCAGCTCCAGCTCCAGCTCCAGCTCCAGCTCCAGCTCCAGCTCCAGCTCCAGCTCCAGCATGCGGAGACTCTTCTTGAACTTTTGTAGACAGATTAATTGCTTCGTAAAAACATTTTTTGAGCTTTTGCAGTTCGTCTTTTGCTTCTGGTGTTATATTTTTTGAATCATGCTCGAAATTTTTGCGAAAACCTTTTCGAAGAAAAGCGTCGGAAGCGCTCTTTTGTCCATCGATCAGCAAACCGATGTATGTAAGTAGATCTAAATGGTAGTGTTCCCAGAACGTACCATCGAAGTGAAGATCTTCGACGTCTTTCTTAATTCCTGTTAATTTTTCTCGAGTAGTCATTTTTTTTATTTATGGGCTGCGAGACAATATTTTATGGATTGTGGGCCAACAATTGTATTTCCCTTGCTCTAATGAGTGTCTTCATATTTTTAACGGTGGTACCACCCACGGGAAGATCAATCCTCTGAGCTTCACAGAATGCTTCGTAATCTGCTTTAAATCTCAGCTTCTGTATTGCAGCATAGTATTCGGGAGAACCCACCCTGTATGCGGGTTGCGGTTGAGGAGCCACTGTGGGGGGGTGCGGTTGAGGAGCCACTGTGGGGGGTTGCGGTTGAGGAGCCACTGTGGGGGGTTGCGGTTGAGGAGTTGGGAACAATGATTGGAATGCTCCTGTAAGTTGTTTCAGCATCTCCACACTTCCAGCACGAATTATAAGTCCATTCGATAACTGTACGGAGACTTGATCTACTGGTGACGGCTGTTCTCCGGCGGACCGACCGAACAGTCCGGCAATCACGAGTCGTCCAGCCATCGAACAAATCGATAGAGCAATCAGAGGACTCAGAGCGTACCGCGGAAAACCTGAAAGTATTTGTCCAAAAGTGTACTCCGGTGTAAGTTGGTGTATGATTTTATTAAAGATGAACCTTCCAGGCGTACCCGCCCAATCAGCGATTTCGACAATATCTAACAGACTACCAGCCCCGATGAGTCCAGCACTCGCAGCGCTCGCTACCCAAAATAGTTCAGGACGGCCTATCATGAAAAGGTAGCCTGTAATGATCTCTATCGCTACCGCGGTCATATTTTCAAGGCTAGGGACCCCCCACCCGAGAACATGTTCAAACGCGAAAAAATTAAAAGCGAAACAGCTTACATACCAAAGGATGTCAGACCGGTCATGTATCGTACTTCTTGTTTTACCGAGGTATAGGACTGTGTTTGATACTAAAACTTGCAACACTGTGGAGAAAATAAGGGCGCTGTACATGCGATGAGGAGGCCCGTTGAATATCCATTGGTCCCATTCCTCAGCAATTGACCCGATTGGTGCTTGCAAGCCCTCTCCAATCTGACTGAAAGGCATGACACATGTGTTCGCCATGTTGTCCCAGAAATTCTTCTTAAACGTCTCACAGCGGGTCGCCGCATCTGCCGTCCCAGCCAACACCATGACGAGAAACATAAATGGGAAGGCCTTTTGCAGGCTTGATTGGTTGCCGAAGCTTGAACTTAAATGTTTAGGTTCTTCCGGATTTACGCCGAACAAAGTTGCTAAATGTTCGATCCTCTTCTTAAGTTCTTGAATCTTCGGCAACAAATCACGTTTTAACTTCCTTTCGTTCTCACGCGACATGTAAGTACCCTCGTAAGCATTAAGAATACTAACGTACAACCCGTACGGCCAATTATCTTGAGACATTATCCGGAAATCGTCGCTATCGTTGATGGGCTTTCGTAGAAGATGATACAACAGAAAGTAAGCTTGTTGCTGTCGAGGCTCGACTACTTTCGTAAGAGTTTGGTCGAATACCATCTGGAGCTCGGTCGAGTTCGTCTGATTCTTAAGCTCGTCGAGCACGGCGTGTGCAGTCGCGCTCGCGTTGTAAAAATTCTCTGTTTTGTTCAGCAATCCGTTCAGGAAGTTGATCTCTTCTTCAATCACAGCCACCTTTTTGTCGCGCCATGCATTCATTTCTTCTACTACTCTATCCATCTCTTGCGTTTTTCTAAACGTAAAACCGGCTTTGGAAAGGATTGGTTCTTTTCCCGGAGCTTTTGTCACATTAGCGCTAAGCACAATATTTCGTATGTTAGTATCGAGATTATCCGGGGTCTCAAACTCGTATCTCTTCAACTCCTGCACGGCCTCTTTCAATGCGTCATACCCTTGGTACAACTCTTCCGGGATTTCGGTAATCCTTTCACTTGGTCCAACACTGGGTTGGATGACTTCCGCATCGATCTTTTCGAGTTCCCGAAATGTTTCCTGGAAACGCATCAGAGAGTCCGTGTCCGTACGGATGTCCTCTGCGTACACACGAATGCCTGCTTTGATGAATGCTTCTTCGTAAAACGTGCTATTGAACGAGCTGGGGTCCTCACAGATTTTCACCATTCCCCAACAAGCCGATGCATCGTTAATGAAGCGAAGTTGATCGAAGGGGTCTGGGATGTTGATCCTGAAATCCCATCCACTTGCATCCATACCATACTTTTCAACGACTAACGATGCAAAGGAGTATTGTATGGCAGGACAAAGGACATTTTCCAATGTGTCCGTGGTCGGATCTGCTAAATAGTCGGCAGACGCCTCTCTCAAGGTCTTCCCGTTGTATTTCTTTGTGGTATTGACTAACCTCGCTATGATTCCATCCCAAGGACCTTCTGGTACACCGTAAACATGTCGAGAGACCAATGTTTTTGCCTGGACGAGAGATCCACCAACATTCAAGAATAACGTCAAAACAACTACCAAACACATGACGGAAATCAAAGCAAGTGTCCTCCTGAGGTTAAATGTAGATTCCTGAACATGCGAACCGTCTGCATCTGTTTGTTCGGTAGCACCCGTCATATTTTCAGGTTCAACTTCAGGTTCAGGTTCAGAAACATCATTTGTCGTTTCGGCCGCGTCCATTGTATTTTCAGGTTCAGAAACAGTATTTGTCGTTTCGGTAGTATCTGTATTTTCCGATTCGGTAGGAGGAGGGCTTGGGGGATAAATGAACGGAGCGGGAACGGTGATTTCTCCATATGGTTCACCAGCTCGAGTATCGTTTGTGACTGGAATGCTCCACGTTGGTATAGCTACGGACGCTTCGGGTGCGGCTGCGGGTTTTTGTGCGCGTGCGGGTGCGCGTGCGGCGGCACCTACGGGTTTTTGTGCGGGTGTGGGTTTTTGTGCGGGTTTTTGTGTGGGTGTGGGTGCGGGTGCAGGTGCGGGTGTGGGTGTGGGTGCGGGTGCAGGTGCGGGTGTGCGTGCGGGTGCGGGTGCGGGTGCGGGTGCGGGTGTGCGTGCGGGCACGGGAGTGCGTGCGGGTGGGGGAGGTGTGTTTCCGGCGACACCTGTGCGTGCGGGTGCAGGTGCGGGTGTGGGTGTGGGTGCGGTCACGGGTGCGGGTTCGAGTGCACGAGCAGTGGATTGCATAATTCGCACAATCGGATCTGCAATTTCTTCGTTCACTCCTTGGGGACCACGTCTGATATTCTTTTTTGATTTCTCTAGACGTAGCAAGACTTTGACTCGATCGTACATCAAGTATGCATCAAGCATTTCCTGATTTTTGAATTTTTCTTTAAGAAGTTTATTGTAATGCATTGCGAATGTGTGCTCCCTGGACGCAACAAACAAAGCCGTGTTTCCCAACTGGTGGATCGTTCGAATATTCCGGTCCAATCCTATCGGAGCTCCCTCATCATTCACGATTCCTCCAAATACAAGTGTCTTGCCTTCTCCACCCAACAACCTTTTCAGTTCCTGATAATTCCTTAAGCTATCCTCTTCTGCAGAGATTTCTTTAGGTGCCTTAAGAAGCCTTGAGAGTTGTTGTTTGTGTAAATCAACGATTCCTGTGTAAAGTATCTCATCACCACATGCAGCTTGAAAATTAACTACCTCGGTGCTTACGCGTCTACTTGACATTATGCGTATTTTTTTTTATTATGAAAACCGTGTATATTTTTTTTACAGCATTTTAACCTTGACCTGCGTTCGTTCGCCGCGTTTGCCTCGTCTGAACTGTGACTGAAAGTCGGAGGCGGTCAATGGTGCAGATGAGGCGCCCGCACCCCCTGCAGAAGGAGTAGAGCGTTCTTGTTGGACGTCTTCGTCATAGAACGGGTTGAATCGTTGTTTGTGGAATGCCCACATACTTCGATGAAAGCACCTGCGTTTGTCGGGGACGAGTGTGAGCCATGTGCGTTTGTACTTGGCGGACAAAACTTCTCCGTTTCGGATCGGTAGTTCGTCGATCGTGGGGTCTTCATCCCCCGGACGTTTCACGAACGCAGAGTCGACTGCTTCAGCCTGGAATCCATCTTCGAACAGCAAATCGCACTTCATGTTGGGGTACACACGCGTGACCTGTGCGGGTTCGTACTTGGAGTCTGCGCAGTAATAGAAAATGCAGTCTTCGATCTTACCCGACCGTGCGTTGTTGTCCAGCACAATCGCGTTGAACCCGGACGTGCATCGCTGCATGATCTGGTGAAAAGCATCGGAGGAAGGGATGATGCCGAAGAATTGTTTCCAGAGTTTTTCGCGGTTAGCGTGCACGTTGTCGCGCAATGCGAATACGAAATCGATTTGGTTGCGAATGTCAGGTGTGAGATCCATGCAGTATTGCATGGTGACGATGACGGAAATGTTATTATTGCGACCGTTCATGAAAATGAAGCGCGTGGATTCATCCTTCAGGATCGTTTTGTTGTCGTACATGATGTCGTCAAGCATGAGTAGTTGGTGGAACCTCGGATTGGTCTTGCGGATTTTCTTTTGCATGCGCAACATGTTCGCGATAACGTTCGAGTCCCACCGGTCGTGGATAAACACTTCCGGGAACATGACTCTGTAATCGATGAGCGACGCTTCCGTCGGGCACACAACAATGCCTGCGTGTATCTTACGGATGTAGAAGAGAAGGTCTTGTACGAGCGAAGTCTTGCCGGAGCCCGATTTGCCGAGGATTAGAATTTTCGGGGGCCGTCCGTGCAACCGGTAGTGCTCCAATAGTGCGGGTTCGAATTTGCGTATATTCAATTCTACTTCGGGTTCGGACATTCTTTTTTTAATGCAAAAATGACAACACGTTTTCGTACAAAGACGAACGCAATAATAGCAACACACCACCGTCGTCTTCTTATCCAAAGACGGACTGGAACACGTCCGACACGACGTCGGGGTAGGATAAGTGTTCGCCGTCGTCAGATTCGGGCGTGGTCGGGCGGGTCGGCTGGAATTGCAGAGCGGGCTGCTGCATAGGGGACCCTCTCCCGTCGAAGGTAATCAGAGCAGCCCGTGCAGAGTTGAAACGCTGAATGAAGAAGTCGCGTGTCAAATCGCGAGCCGAGCGTGTGTTGGAGGGATTGAACATGATGTGCACGGTTCCCTTTCGCGAGGACGTGCGGAAGCGGGACGTGTCGTAGGTCTCCAGCACGGAAATCAAAAAAACCAGGCCCGCGTTTGTGAGTCCGTGTGGGTTCACGGTCCGGAACGCGTCCTCGGGATTGTATGGTTTTCCCTCGGTTGATGCGAAATACAAAAACACGGGTTCTGTGACGCTGGTGTATGCATTTTCGAACGACGACTCCCGTTCGAAATGCATCTGAAGCGGCAGGAGGATGCGGCCGATGAGCACTTCCGTGAAGACGTAAGGCGTCGTTTGGATCCGAACGGCGACGCTTTGAGCGCGCGGGTTCTCCATGCAGGTTTTGATGAGCCGTTGGTAGAACCGATCGAGATTCACACCCAACCACCCGTCACCGAGGATACGAGGCACGGCGACGCGTTCTTTCGGCAAAGGAACGTGTTGTTGTACCAGAGGAATTCCGGGTAGCATGGATTTTGCGAGGAAGAGGGACTGGTGGAGGTGAATCAAGTTTTCCAGTGTCGGTTTCGTGGAGTACATGTGTATGGCGATTTGCGCCTGAAGGAGTACCTGTGCGGTATTCATTTCTTTTTATTGATGAATGGGAAATGGCTCGTAATATGTCCACTTTGGTTTTGGAAAGTTTTAGAGTCCTGCACCGCCCGTAAGTGAAGTCGGTGCGTCCCAGTTGGGATCCAGGTTGGTTTCCAACGTTTCCGTGCCATCGAGATGGACGCGTATGATTTTTGGGAGCCTTTCCGCCATCCAGTACCGAAAGTCGTACTCGAGTTGCAAGAAAATCTTTTTGGGAACGTGCGTGCCCGAAATCAGTATATCAATACCTGCGTGATATTTTGATTTGTATACTCGCGTGTTTGGTGTGCCGAGGTAGATGGTGGACGGCCACTTGAACAGATCGAGTGCGATGTGATATGACCTTTGGTCGGTGTTGAGATCGTCCGTGAAGGCGACCCGATATTTTTCCCGCGCGGTGTCGATGAGATTTTCAAAGGTGTCCGAGCCAGGCAAGACGAGTTCTTTGCGCACAGCGTACGTAGGAGGACTGGTTGTGGTGAGATGTCTCGATACGATTTGGAGTTTCGCGAAGGGTTCCTGGTTATGATGCCGATTGTTATTCATGATGGTGTGCGTTTGACTTTTGTATTTAGGTTTGTGCATGTACGAAATAAAATAAAACGAGATGGACTACGTTCACGATTCGTTTTTGTCGGAGGGTAATGACGACTACGTTTGTTTCACACACATCGGCGTGGACGATAAGTTTAGTTTGATCAGGACATTCGTTCGTAATGCGAAACGAGTCTTGGCGGATGTACATGCGCATCCGACGGGGCCGTCCGGGGATTACAGAAAGGACCGTTTGATTTGGTTGGTTGTTACCATGGGAGACCTTTCGGGGCGTCTCGATCGCGAGGCGTATATGATGGACGGTGAGCAGTACCGTCAAGTGTATGAGTACCTGGAAGGGATGTTGGAAATCCGGTTCACACCGGACGAGCAAAAGAGTCCAGTTGTGTTTGAGAACGCGTGGAAGTTCATGCGCGTGATCGATAGCTCCTTGTACCGGCGGTTTGCGCATCCGCACAATTCTCACTTGCAGCCCGAACTCGACGCGTTGTGGCAAGAGTACGACGGTCTGATCGAATCCATTCGGCGAAGTATGGATCCTTTGCCGGAGGCGTGGACGGAGCGATTCGAAGATTTCTTTTTTGAGCGCGGCCTCGCGACGGCAAAGAACGACATCCGTGCGGTCAAGAAATGTTTGGAACCGTATGCGCGAAAGAATTATGCGTACGCGCGTGGAGAGGAGCGTTTCCAGAAACTGTTCAAGTTTCACGGCCAGCGTCCGGAGCTCTTAGAACAGTTCGCGTTGTTCCAAGACTTGATGGTGCAGTACATTCCCGAGTATTTGATCGAGACGATGAAGCGATTGGATGCAGCGGGTCCGAAAGGATTTCTTCCGAACCGAGAGCGCATTGAAGAAGTTGTACGGAATGCGCCGAAGACACTCGAGCACGTGCGAACAATGTATGTGAAAACGCAAAAACACAAGGATCTGTTTGACAAGTTGTGTGAATCGATGACCTTTTCGAATTAAATTTCAATCAATATAAATTTCAAATCAGAGCGTAGTGTTTGTTTGTTTACGCGGTGGCCTTCTTGGCCGAGATGATGCGCTTCTTCTTCGCAGGCTCGGTCGCTGCAGGCGCAGCATCCGCGGCAGCGACAGGCGCGGGCTCAACGACCACGGGCTCAGCAGCCGCAGCAGTCTCGACGGGAGCAGCAGCGGCGGCGGCAGCGGCGGCAGTGAGCTCGGCAATCTTCTGAGCGGTGAACGCCTTCGAGGCGTCGGTGGTGGTCAGCAGGTGGTCGAAGAACTTGGTGATCTTGTTGGTCTTGACCTTCTCGTCGAAGTTCAGGCCGGTCACATTACCCTCCGCGTCCTTGTAGTAGCCCGCAGGCACCAGGTCGACCAACAGACGACGCATCGACGCCACGAACGCCGAGTCAGCACCCTCTGCACGGAAGTCGTAGTTGCTGTCCTTGGTGATCACGTTCGCAGCAGTAGCAAGCGACTGCACACACTGCTTCACGTGGTTCAGCGACATGATGTCGTTCACCATCCCGCGGGCCTTCTCCGACATCTTGTCGGCGTTGGCGCGCAGGAAGGTCACCAGCTCGGGGTTCAGCGACTTGGGCTGGTTCACACCCACGACAGAGTGCGCGGGCTTCTTGGGGCGGTTCTTGCGGGCCGCCTCGCGCTTGGTGTAGCGGTCAAGAGCCTTCTCCCTCTTGGTAGACTCACTCACCATCTGCTTCACCAGCTTGAGCACCTCCTGCTCGAACTTCAAATCGGCCTTGCGCTTATCCGCAATCATCGTCGCGATCTGGTCGGCGATGGGAGACATCGCCGATGCGAACGCAGGCTTCTTCGCGGCAGCGACCTCAGTGTTGTTCTGGACAGTGGTAGACTCAATGGCGGACATTTTTGTTTTTGGGGAGTTGATTCCTTTTTTAATGACAAGGGGGTCACCTTTTTCTAACTCAACTTTGAACGCACTTTTCATCCGAAAAAAAAATTACAAAAAATTTGGACATTTTGGGAGGATTTTTTCAACGAGGAAGAGTCAGTATGACTTTTTTTCGCCTGATCTTCTTTAGAGTTCTACTTGCGCATCACAAAGTATACTACGATAGCAACCACAACAACGAATGCTAGCAAGATAAGTAGAGGATTCACAGAGCCGGACGAGGGTACGACTGGCTTGGACGGGATTTCTTGAGGAGAGTACAACGCGCGCAGCAGGTCGCGATTGTCGCCCGTGACGCCATCTTGAACTCCGTTCGGCACATCGTACGGCAAACGAAACTCAGGCGTATAGAGTGCAGATGTAACCAAGTCGAACATTTCCGAGTCGTTATCAAAGCCACCCGGTTTCGTGCTTACTTGCACAAGACGATTGTAAATATCCTTCTCCGACATGAACATGGAATGCAGCAATGCAAGAACAGTCTTCGAACGGTCCTTGTCTCCCGCTCCCTTACGTGAAGTTTTTCTGATCATATCCACCGGAACATACACCGCCCTGACTTCACCTTTCTTGCCTCCCTCGTACTCGAAGATGGCGGAAAGATACATTCCTGTCAACGCCTGAGAGCGCGTCATTTCTGCCAACTTGGGCAGCTTTTCATCGGGTTTGAGTTCCTCTCTGGTCATCACAAACTCTTTTTCGGGCAGCGTCGCCCCGGTTGTGTCGAAGCGTATGTATTTTCCCTGGATAGGCAGGGGTTTGTCGTTCTGCAACACTGTTACTGTATAGAGACCGTCGTCGCCGCGCGTCGCGGAAGAGAGTTGCGCACCCATTCTACTTCTTTCGAGAGTACTATTATTTACAATGTTGAAATTGCATTTTTTTTATCGCTCCAATTTTTTTCGCGTGTACACAAACGATTCATTCGTCCACGAAACAACAATTACTTTCACCCGCACCCGCACTGGCAGTCTCCTCGACAGCTTCGTCCTCCACAATTACTGCTTCTTCTCCTGCAAGTACGTCCGCGGCCGTTCGGACCCGAATGGTCTGTACGTCGAACCCAGACGCGGTGTAGAACTTGACGCGCTCACGTCCCTGGTTGTAGAACAGTCCGAGCGTGTTCGCCCCAACCCTCACGAATCGACGGCATCTTCTTTTTTTTCTTCAAACGTATACAAACGATTCATCAGGACCTTGCGCGTTAATTTGACTTGAGAACAAAGAGTATTCTACGACTTGTTCATAGTTTTGCTATAAAGACTATCGTATATAATCATGCACAAAAAAGATGGGCAATTCACAATCGGCTCCTCCTCCAGCCGCTCCCACGAACGACGACGTTTTTGTACCACGTATTCAGGTATACATCAGCGAAGGATGTTTGCAGACGTTTCCGTGTCAACATTATGTAAAGTTCGACGACATGAACAATGCCGGTGTGGTATACTCAAGTATCAAAATCAAGGCATATTTCACTGATCGACCCGAGAGTTTTGACGTCCACGGCCCTGTGCACGCATCCGAAATCGAAGTAGCCGACCCTATGTTCGCGGAAACATATAAGATGCTCAGGAGAGAGTCCACGGCTTCGATTGTTGAAACACATCGCCGAGAAGTTCATAACAGAGAGGAACGCGAAAGAGAAACAGGACGTCGAAGAACCTGGTCAGTTCCTTTGGAGGCTGAGCTGACCGAATATACGTGCTGTCCAGAGTTCAGTCTGTCTGCTGCGTGTGAAAACGTAGTTGACGGGACCATGTTTTGTATATCGTGTCAGCAACGAACACACAAAAAGAATTTTTACCGCTGCAAACACTGCGAAACGTTCTTTGATTCAAGTCTTTTCACAAAACCCGACACTCACACCCCATGGTTTGTGACATGTGGGCATTGTCACAAGGAGACAAAGATCAACGAACTGCGAAATAAAACGATGTTTGTTTTTCGTTAGTACCTTTAATCGAAAGACAGACAGTTGGGTGGACCTACTCGAAAACGATGAAGATCTTTACACTACTCGTCATCCACAAAACAACAGGCACCCCCCGCGCCCGCACTAGTAGTCTCCTCGACAGCTTCGTCCTCCACAATTACTGCTTCTTCTCCTGCAAGTACGTCCGCGGCCGTTCGGACCCGAATGGTCTGTACGTCGAACCCAGACGCGTTGTAGAACTTGACGCGCTCACGTCCCTGGTTGTAGAACAAACCGAGCGTGTTCCGAATGTCCACAATGAGCGGTCGAACAGCCCCGATGCGTTCGCCCAGAACACGTCCGACCGCTTGGCGAATGTCGTTGCGTGGGGTTGCCATCATTACCGCGTTCAACCCCGGGCAGTCGAATCCTTCGCCGCAGATGCCGTACGTGCCCAGAAGAATGTGGATGGGTTCTTCCGGGTACAATGTTTCCTCGATGGCGCGTTCGGACATGTCGCCGTGCAACGTCCCGATACGGAGTTCTGCGAAGAACGCGTCGGCCGTCAGCATAGCGTGCAAGAGTAAAACGTGTTCCTTCCGGTCGGTGAGAACCAGAATCTTGCGCTCACGGTTCTGCGTAAAAATTCGAATTAGCACATTCTTAATCGTGAGGTTGTAGTCCTCCAAGCGGGCCATGTCGGTGATTGCTTGGGCGAAGATGGGGTCACCGCCCTTGCCGAGCTTGATCTCGACGTCCCATCCGTTTTGCACGACCCAGACTTCAGGAACGACTTTGACTTCGAGGTACCGAACGGACAGGACGGGTCCGATCGACCACTGGAACACTTTCTCCAACCCGTCCTTGCGCTCGAGCGTCGCGGACAGTCCGATCGTGTGCGGGATGCCCCCGACCTTGTGCAGGGCTTGTGAGAAACTCGGCGCGGACATGTGGTGCACTTCGTCGACCACTAACAGCCCGAACGAATTGAGCACTTCCGTGGGAAAGTCTCGTTTGAGCAACGACTGGATTGTGCACGTCACAAAGTCTTTTCCGACGCCCATGTCGGTGTCCGTAAGACTTCCGGTCGTGGCGTTCAGGATCGTTTGGGCACGGTCGGCCGACTGTTTGAGCAGTTGGGACGTGTGTGACAACCAAAGCACCCGCACGTTCAACCGCGCGATGAGTTCCATGGCCACGACAGTCTTCCCAAAGCCGGTGTGTAGTGCGAGACACCCGGACGTGATTCCGGGGTAAGAGAACACTTCGCCGAGCACTTCGTTTTGTTGCGGCTTGAGCGTGTACCCGCACGTTCTACGGACGCTTAACCGAGTGCGTTCGATTTGAGTCGTGCGGTGTGCGAGGATCTCCGGACGAAACCGGATGAGTTCGGGCATGGTTTCGAACCAGGTGCGTGGGATCCACGTGAACCCCCCTTCGACGTCATTGAGCACGCTGAACGACTTGCCGAACTGGGGTCCTCCGCCACCGCGTCCGGCGGAGCGGGCGCGTTTGGCAACGGGCGACTTGTCATTTAGGACCGGTGCGACTTTGGAAAGATCGCGCAAACGTTTCCATACGGGCGCCGTAAGTTCAGATGCATGGAGGTAGTACCCAGATACGTCGATTCTCATGTTTTTTCTTTAGACTTACCAATCAAAGAAGCATACTAGGATAAGGATTTTTTTTAATACTTGATTTGTCAGGGTTGATCGAATAACGCGACGAGTAGTACTTCCATTGCACAAATCACATCCATCACGTGCGAGTCCACCGGGCTCTCATCACAAATGACAATTGGTTTACGAGTATCGGAAGCGATGACGACGCTGCATTTCACATCGTCCGAGTCCGTGAAGATCCATCCGTGAGCGTTCGGGATCTGACGAATGAATCCAGTCGTCCGGTGAACGGAAAAATTGAGTGAGTGATTGAAAAAGGATTGTGCCTGTCGTAGGATTTCGACATTGAGCGCTGCGACTTCTTGGACCGAACCAAATGCGCGCGTGTACTCGACCGTGTACTTGACAGCTTTCGGTTCCATGTTTGTTGCTTTTATTTGAACATGAACACAAAATCCTTCACGGTTTCAAGCGAGTATTGTGCGGTGACACATTCGGACGGCGTCCCGGTCGAGAACACGGCCGGTTGGTATGTACTTGAAAGTGCGCGCACGGACCTCACAAAGTCAAGGACTTCGTCACAGTTCGTTTGGGACATGTCGTTAATGATCATCTTTTCACTCGCCATGGCACGTTGTAGTTCAAAACGCCAGGCGGGCATTTGGTTGGTGGTTTCTCGTGCGATACAGCTCGGTTGGATATTTGTTTTCAGAGCTTCGGGAAATTCGCGCGCGAGTTCATTTGTTACCACGCGGGTGTCTCGTTCAGGGCCTGTGACACTTATAACAAACATTTACGTTTTTTTCGGTACACGCATAAAAACTTTGTGGACTTTATGAACGCGATGCGCTTCTTGTGTGTACAAGTGGAGATTTGGAAGCGATGTAATGAATCAAAAAAAAATCGTTCTTGAACTTTGTAAAAGGACTTGATTGATGAATGATAACGTTCGGGCAGTTTGAGCGTCTTTATCCAGACGCATCCCGAGCGCGAAGCAAGTACGTTTCCGCACTGCTTCGTTTCGGGAAGTTTGGTGGCAGTTTGTTCGGCAATAAACGACCGGGGGAGCAGCTAGAGGGGGCTCCGAAAAGACAAACGACGACGAACGAGTCTTCTTCTTCCTCTTCGTCTTCGTCGTTGGTGGTGTCCGAAGGGAATGTGCATGTTCCACGGTTCGATTCGAGTTTGGTGGACGAGTATGGTTTCGTGAAATCGATAGACCTCCGTACGTGTGACGTACCGGCAGACTTGGCTTGTTACCTGCCGTCGGTAGAGCTTGCAGAGTTTACGAAAACGCTATACAAGTACTCTCGAGATGGTGTGATGGGCAAAGTGGCTGAACGCGAGCGACTCATGGAGGATCGTCATTCGGAAGTGGAAGCTGGAGGTGGTGAGCACGACGCCCCGTTAGACTTTGAGGGCGACAAGGACATCATCCGTTCAGTCGCCTTGTTTCGACAAATGGTCGATATGAATTTTAGCCTGTTTTTCTTGCAACCGAAAGAGTTGCTTGCGCGGTATGTTCGACCGGACATGTCTTTCCCGGTGTACTTACGTGATCATTGTTCGTCGAAGTCGATTCGCGAACTGACAGCGTGCGTGCCTCGAATCTATTATCACTTTGGTGCACACGGCGTCCAGGCAGAGCATCTCATGGTTTATTTGCACCACGTCCCTGGATTCAACCGGGTGTTCCCGTATCGTATCTTGTCGTCACGTGCGGGGAACTTGTTCGAAGTTTCTGCGCGCGATTTTTTTACAAACGACAACTTTGACGTGGCGCAGTACAGTATCAAAACACGGAAGGATGCGTTCGGCGAACATGGTCTCCACGCTCGCTTCGCGGTGAAAGACCGTGCGCGACGCCGGATTTTGTTGTTCGACCCCCACGGCGATTTTAACGTCAAAGATAAGTACACCCCTGACTTTTTGATACTGAACCGCGCGCTTCGTTCGATAACGAACGGGATTCGTGTCAAAGTGCTCGAGCGTGTCGGTGTCGACCGTGCGCACGTGCAGTTTTATGGCTTCCCAGAACTCCATGGATTTTGGGAGACGATCAAGAATGTGCATGTGTCGACACTATTTGCCAGCAGCAGTTCGGTCGATGCTGTTCCTGCAGACGAGATCCGCGTGGATCAGTGGTATACGCACAAACTCCCGGCCGAGTCTGTTCACGGCTTTACGAGTGTCGAACGGGGCACGCAGGAAACTGGATACGAAGGCGACCAGCCGTCCGAGGGTACGTGTGCTCTCGTTGCGCTGATGCGTGCGGCCTACGTTGCTCAGCAAGCGAACCTTCGTCCACTGTCGAACCCGCTCGACTTCGTACGTGACGAAATCCCGTGCTCGTTCGCGGTGTTTGTATCTATGCTCGCACAGGCGTTCAGTGTGGATGAAGACAACTTCAACGAGGATATGCTTGATATGAAAGAGGGGCAAGGAATTTTCGTGAGCGTCGATGGAATTCAGGACCGTGTGTGGGTGTATCGACTTCCTACACGAAAAACGACGGTACCTGCGTTGAAAGTGGTTCGCTTGGCACTGTCTCGGATAGCAATGACGAGGAGCGTGTCCATGAATCCGTACAGGTACCGCATCAAGTTGGTGTACCCGCTCGGGGCAGTTGGGTTGGTTGGCGGGGTTCGCTATGTCCCGATCGATTCAAAAGTCGATATGACATGCGTGGACGTGGCAGAAGACGGAGATCGAGAAACGGGTGATCCGTGTCGTGTCGTGATCGAGCCTCTTCCGGAGAACGTATACAACGTCTCTGTTTTCGTGAGGCGTGCATATTCCCCCATCGATCTCGAGCAGATGCAGGAAGTGGTCATGTCAATGGAATTCGCACGTACCAAATGCGTGAAAGATATGCAGGGTTTTCTCACCGCTCCACCGTCCGATCCGGAGCGGATGTTGGTGGTGATGCAAGTTGGGAATCGGTTATTGACGGGCGATACGTCGATTTTACAATACTTTGATCCGTCCCAGGTCGGGAGTCGACCGGAGGTTCGTGTGATCGAAAAGCCGCGAACGATTCAAGTTTTGTATAACGCAAGGACATGGACAATTCAGATCGACAGCAATACAAGAGTGCGAGAAGTCATTGCAGTCGTCGTACCAGACTTATCGGAAGCGGTGCGGACCGGTGTGAACTTGCATCTGACGTACGAGGGCAAGTCGACGCGTGAATATTTCTTTGACGATATTCGTATGAGTACATTGAACACAGAGTTGCGATTTACACTCGTGAGGCTGCATATACTCCCCCCGGACGCCCAAGTGACTGTGCGATATTACGCAAGCAAGTACGATCCTGCATCGGCTGGTTCGATGTTGCCGAGTGATGTGTGTGAAGTGAAAATTCCGATCGGGCCGAAATCGACAATCAAAGATGTGAAACGCGAGTTTGAGAAAACGGTGGCCGACGGGATAAAACGAATGCGCCTTACGACCTCGTTCACCTCTTTTAATGATGTTGCGAGCGACACGACAAGGTTGTATCCGGATTTCGATCGGACGACACTATATTACTATTGATGGAAATGGCGCCGACACGTTGCAACATACTTGTCACCGGCTCCGACGTCGACGGTTGACTCCGACACGACAAGCCGCTTTGAAAACGGCGCGCTGGTACCGTCTGCACAATACGGGCACAGTGCGGTGAGGAATAAAATATCATCTGCGTGCGGGATGAGAAGCTGGACGTCGCCCATGGGAGTCCTCTCGGCCGTACCGGACAGTCCGGATGCGATAATGTGCTTCCCGAGATGGTCTACCCACGTGGGGATAATGTCCCCGGCGTCCTCGAAGAACTGTAACTCTTCGATGACGACGATATCTGCCGCGAGGAACGCATCGAGCGTCTCGGCGTCGGCGAGACTCGCGGTGTTTAAATCCGCGCGCATCCTCACGGAGTCGTGTGTGGTTACATCTGCCTCTTCGGAATAACGAACGTTCAGCGCGTGGTTGATCACGAACACGCGTTTGTTGATGGAACGAAACCGGCGAATATCGCGGATCAGTTCCGTCGATTTACCTGCGAACATGGGGCCTAGGATGAGTTTAAGTGACATGGTGTTTTTAGTTCCTTGTACTTTCTATACTGTGTAAGGTGGATCGATTCTAAAATTTTATTGTTCGTGAGATAAATCAAAACCAATGAATTCGGATACCAAAGCAAAACAAAAAAAGCGTCATCGCAACACACCGACACCGTCGTCGACTTTGATACCCACGCACGATCCCACGCACCATCACCACACAACAACACTGGCACCAACAGCCATGCCCACGCACCATCATCGCACCACCACCTCCACACCCACAGTACACCCGACAGCCAAAATGCATGACCTCCCCCCTCCCCCCGAAGTCAACGTTACGGATTTTCCTCCTGTTCCTCCGATGAATGCAAGCATGTTCCTTGCATCCGCATCGTCGTCCGAATCGTCGTCAGAAGCAGCATCCAGTCCGAGCGTGAGTCTGTTTGTGTTCGCGCTGCCTCTGGTGGTTCTTGGCGCGTGGTTCGCACAGTCTTTTGTGCGCCGTTCGGGGTACACTCCAATCCGTGCGGTTGAGTTCGTGGAGACGGATCAAGTTTAATTAATTCTCACAATCTTGTTTCTGGATCCAAAGACTCCCGTCTGTGCACGCGTGGAATCGTGCGAATGTCTTGAAGACACGCGAAAGGTTGCCGTGTAGACTACCGAGCGGCACGGGTGTGTTCCAGGTCGAGAGCATCACGGTCAGGCTGGTATCTGGGCGTTTGAAGAACACGATTCCTCCCGGAGCGATCTGTTCGAACGATTCGACCAGTACATCGATTTGTACGCTCGGATCTGTTCGAGTCTCGATCAACAAGTCTATGGGTGCAGGTTCGGGGAATCCGTTTGTCACTCGATCCACCCATGAAAACTCGGGAGAGAGTTCGTTCGCCATGCACATGAACGCACCGTTCATCTGCGCGCGTGAGCAGACAAACTCACGTATCTCCATGGGCAGTACGTCATCGTCCGGCATTACTTCTGTCGAAGCGGAATAGTTGGACTGAACAAGTTCTTCGTGCTCTGCCAAGTGGCTCAAGTCCTCGAACGAAATCCGATCGAGAACCGTTCGAATCGTCTTGAGCAGTTCGGTGTGGATAGGCCACCGGAACGTTCCGCTCGGATCCATGCGCGCCCAGATGTGATCGCGCGGTTTGCAGTACACGGAATGTTTGTACGGGTCGAAATCCTCGACTCCATCGCCTTCAAGTTCGCCGATGTCGAGAAACTCGCCGAATTTGTTTTGAATATGCGCGAGTACGGGGAAGTCGTCCGGGCGAATCCGAACGCCCCCGATGATGGCGCACATGGTATCGAGGATCATCTTGAGGATCCGGTCTCGCAATTCGTAATTGTGCGGTGTCGAACGGATCACTTCACGGCTCACGGACGGTGGGAACAGGTGGGTGTGCAGCATCCATTCGGACGGGCGAAGGTCGACGATCAAGTCGGGATGTTCGCACTTGTCGACCGCGAACTTCCGTATGGTGGACGGGGCGAAGGACTTCACAAACACGACCTTGACAGTTCCGAGCGATAGATCGGGGAAGGCATTTTTGATTCTTTCGACTCGAGCGGCTGATGCTGGACCTTCGACGAGCATGTAGAAAGTGCCCTGCAGTTTCGTGAACAGATCCGCGTGGAACAGATCCGGGTGCGAAAGGTCGACGAGAAAAATCATCCTCGTTTTTATTTAAGATTTATTTGTATTCGTTTGCAATAAACTAAAAAGGAATGATCCCCGCGTATCGATACGCTCCACCGTACGAGGAGAAGCCGTTCCCCGTTTTGATTTGGAACGCGTACGCACCGTCGTTTCACCCGCACCAGCAGATCAATCAGCGGATGGACCCGTACGGTTACACACTGACCATTGAAGATCGCGCTTCGTTTTATTGGCCCGGAATTTTTTCAGGGGAAATTGTCTCAGACGACTTGCGGTGCGTCGTCGACAGCATGTGGTGGTGATTTCGAGTCGAGATAGCCAGCGACGACACCTGCCGCGATGATCAAAAAACCTCCGATCAATTTGGGTGTGGTCGGAACCTTTTTCTCGAACACCATCTGGAAGAGGAACCCAAACAAAACACCTGCAGTGCTAAGCACGGCGAACGTTTCGGGACGAGCGAATCTCGCACCAAAGGCGCGGAGCAAGTGCATCCCGAAACCAATGATTAAATTGAATGCAAAGATCTGAACGATGAGCTTCTTCTTTTGTACAGCAGTCGTGTCTTGATGGAAGAATTTCGTGGAAAACAACACCCACACGAGCACGAACGGGATCGTGCCAGTGTATTGGCCGAGCAGTCGTTCGGATGGTGTCTCTTCATTGGTGTTGTCGTGAAAGAGAATGTACATGTAAGACTCTGTGAGTGCGGCGATGAACGCAGCCAGGATGCCGAGTTTTTGTTGCGGTGTGGATTTGATGTTTGGTTGGAGAATGAGCATCACACCAATTATGCTCAATGCGATGACTGGAATGCGTTTAGGATCGATTTCTTTCTGAAGCAACAAGCGCGTAAGCAGGATGTTCCAGATCGGATACGTGTAAAAGATAGAGAGTGCGTCGGACGAGTCGAGATTTTGAAACGCGGTATACGACGACACAATATGCAAGGCATTTACAACTCCAAATTTGTACGACACCTTCCATGTTTTTTGTTTTTGGACATGGCGTACGTAGATCCACGCAATGGCCGAAATGGTCAGCACACGGATCAAGGTTTGGAGTTGGACGGTCGCGAGTTCATTTTGTTTGATGACTTGGGGGAAGAGCGCGAGAAATGCTTCGCTAACAAGCACGGACAAGTTCGGCAAGACAGGAGACGACATCCCTTTTTTATTTTATCTCGTTCGGGAAAAATAAAAATGAAGACTGTGAGTGCCGTTCATATCATCGGTGGTGTCGTGCTGCTTTTCGCATTGAAAAAGTTTTACTCGGAAACGTTTGTGCAGAGTAAGTGGTGGTTGTTCGCGTTGATTGGCTTAGCGATCGGGTTGTACCACGGCTCGAAATTCTTGAAGAACCCCAAGCGGTGGATTTACTTGTTGCACGTGCTCCTCGTAGCTCCGTCCATATTCTTTCTGGGCCTCTATCCGCGTCTCGCCAAGGAAGTGTTGCAGCTTGTCGCGTGTTCAATGATTGCATACCACCTGGCGATTCTTTCCGACATGGTTTGAATTTGCACAATGTTGTTGTGTATGAGCCGTACCAGCCAGTCAAATGCGACAGAACCTCCAGACGCGAGTCCGGATGCAGCGGTACCACGCGGTCTGAGGATATCGTTCGGCTCGTTTCGAGAGCGGTACAGAAAACACAATGTCTTGCGAAAGTATTTGCGTGCGCTGAGTCTCGTTTAAAGACAAGATTAGAAATGTGGGGCTAATAATTACAAAAGGCTGTATATGAATGGATTTGCTTCGTGAGACGATCGAACAGGCTAAACGTGTTCGATTGCTCCAAGATGCCGAGTACGAGAAGTACTTTAAGGACGTGGCTCAGCAAATTCATTTTTTGCAACGACAAGGTGTTCAAACGATGTTATTACGGATCCCTTCGTCTTTGAACGGAATTACGGTCCCACAGGCAAAGTTCCAAAAACGGTTGTACCGGACACTGAAGAAACTTGAGTTTAAAGTTCGTGCATTTGAGGGTTTTACATTAGAGATTTCGTGGGATATGTCATCATAAAAATGGTCGCGATTGAACTTTCGTACGAGAGTGGTGTGCAGTTCTACACTCCCTCGATGCATCCGTACTGTTCAAGCGTGGTGACAGCATGCATGCGGTATACGGACGACCTCGTTCAGTCTCTAAATTCGCATGATGACATTGCCCGTCTGAACCTTTGGGTACTCTCACGGGTTCCGGGTGACTTTTCGTACCCGTACGGCATCGAAGGTAGCAACATGATGTTCTCGATTGACGAGCGCGGGCTCGTGCGCCAAATCCCAACCCCGACGGGGTGGATTTCGGGCAATGTGGGCGATGCGTTCGAGATCCACGCGGGGCTCCGCACGGACGGTCAGGGGATTCGCGAGGTGCACGTGGAAGAGCACGAACGTGCCCGCATGGGCCCGCATTTGATTGCCGTCATTGATGCAATGCACCGTCTGTTTGCACGGGATGGATTCGGTGCCGGGGGTGATGGCACAGAATCCAGGTAGCATAGACGGCTTGGTTGATACATGTCATAACAACGTACGCAATGTAGATGGGTTTGTGATTGTACAAGATGATATGAATCAAGTTACATGAAGTTGTAATCCATGCACAGACCGCGAGGAAGGAGTACAGGCTCACAACACGGTCGAGCATGTGCATCGACACCAAAAACATGATCGTGAGCAACAACGTCCAGAATTCGAACTGATCCTTACGGGGCGTGAACGCCAGCGTGACAATCAGCATCAAAAACTGTGTTACCATGCACGTATGATACACGTCGGACGTTCGAATACATGGGCGGGTATGCTGCACTGCCACGACGTCTTCTTCTAGTTCTATTCGTTCGGCAGCTTGTGCGTTTTGCGCGGGGGCGTACGGGCTCTTGCACGTCGGACAAACATTCTGTGTGTTGATGTAGTCTCGAAAGCAATCCGTGTGGAATTTTGTACTGAAACATACTTTACAGGGCGTTAACTCGCACGAAACTTCTTCATCCAAACAAATGACACACACCATTCCGCAGTTGTGGTCCCGTGTATATTCATTATATTTTTCACGAACAAGTACTTTCAGACAGAAACTGCAGCCAGCACACATCCGACGAAGGACAGTAACTTCGTACGGGACAGGTACGAGTCGTAGAAATTCCGTGCGTTTGATGCGATGCGCGCGGCCTCGGTCGGGTGTTTGATGTAGAAATCGAGCTTCTCCTGCAGGTCCGAGAGGTCGGCCTGGATACGTACGTAGTGTACATTTTCGCGCAAGAGGTGTGTGAACCACAGCTCGCTCGCGACGCAGGTCGAGTCGGCTTTAAAGACGACACAACCGGAACCGAGCATGGATCCCAGACGGCAGGCCGCGCAATGGCCTTCGAGGTACAGTAGGAACTTGTTCTGGATCTGTTCGGCCATAGGGACGTAGAATGTTTGGCTTACGGGGAAGCTAACGGTGCCGATGGTCTCTACGCTTTCCGAGAAATGTTTGTGCAGACGCTTGCTGAGGGAGACGCACCGCACGTCGACGCGCGGGTCTTCGAGACGCTGTGCGAGTCGAAAGGCCAGCATGCGCTGGTTGGATATTTCGGTCGACCCCGAGCCGGTCGCACTTCCACGAAAGAAGAGCTTGTCTTTCTTGGAAGAGAAAGGATCCGCGGTGCTCGGAACGGTGCGGGTGAGGTCTCGTACGGCCGCAAGTGCGAGCGGGTTGTGCAGAATTTGTGAAGGCATGTAGATGATTTTGCTCGATGCTTCCCAGTCTTCCGTGGGCGGGATGAGCACGTCCGTGAATCGAGTGGTGTGCGTGCCGTAAAAACTGAGCATGGGCAGGACCGAGCGCGGAGGTTCGACGGCGAGAGGAATGTCTTGGTGGGGATCGCGGTCGTCCTTATCGAACAGGAACCCGTACGGCTCCACGAGCGTTGCGAGACGGGAGTTGTACTTCCACTGAGGAAAGTCTCGCTTGTTGATGCAGAATACCGCATCGTCGATCCGGAACACGTCTGCGGCCTCTGCGATCATGTCTTTGATCTGCATCACAAAGTGTGTACCCCACGGCGACGCTTCCGTGCACAGAATTCCTCCGTTCGCCCACCATTTCTCCTTGGGCAAGCCGGTGCGGAAGCGTTCGTGTCCGTACGGTACGTGCGCGGGCCACGTGTTCTTGAAGTGCGGGTTGTAAAAGGGGCAGAAACATACGATTTTTCCTTTGACGACCCGTACAACGATGCCTGCGCGCATGTACTCGAACAGGAATCGCACCGTGCCTCGTACATCACGCGGACTTGTGTGCATGGTTTGTTCGAGTTTGGCAAAGGTGTGCAGCATGGTGTCCTCGATAAAGGTCTCGGTGATTTCAGGAGGGTCTCGGACGGAGTCGGGTAGACCGAAAGAGTCGATGGGACAGGTTAATAGCGGGATAATAATTCTATCGAGGACGTCCCACGAGTCGACACAATCGATGGCACTGCTTGTAGGCATGCTATGGTAAGCTTCAAGGGCGGCTTCGCGCGTTTCAAAGCGCGGCACACCGAACGGGGCAAAGTGTCGCGCGACGAAATCCTCCCATGCGAAGTCCCGGATGGGGTTCGTAAGGGGGTGTTCGACACCATCCACGATGCCGCGAAGCAGCATTTCCTTTCGAGTCTTTTCGTTTGGGTTTTGGATGCTGTGTATTCGGTGGAAAGGAAACAAAAAAAAAGAAGGACCGGCAGTAAAAAACTATTCATTCATCGTCGCTCATTTCTTCGATCGAAAATGCGAGACCCGTATGATGAAGTGCTTGTTGCAGACGGTGAATGTACGAAGTCCGAATGACAAAAACAATCGAGTTGGAGATGACGGATGTGTACACGACTTCTTCGATAGCGCTACGGACGATTTGACTGACGTCCTTTTGTTCGATCGAGTTTTCGACGACGACTTCGTACTCTTTCATTCTTTTTTAATTTTACTACAAGTAGTGAAAAATCGCAATGACTGTAACGAGCATGATCATTTTTCGGAGCAATGCTGCGATTTTGACGGTTGTCTTTTCGTTGTTTTCATTGTCCGCGTCGGGCAGAACAATGTCAAAGTGCGACCATTGTTTGTCCGGCATGAGCCACAGCATGATCGGGTCGAATACGAGCATGACGAACGCGGTCATGAATTGCATGCCCATAATGGTTGTAAAAGCGTCCGATTTGCCGAACAGAGTTCGGTTGAGAGACCCGACCAAGTTTGACGGCGCGACGGGTTCAGAAGCCATTGTGAATTATCTTTTTTGAATTGAAGAAAAGAGATTTTAAAAAATGGAACCCACCACGGCTATTTATCTCCGAACCCCACCAATAAGTCGTGCGGATCTCGAGCGGATTTTGCATCCGATCATTCCGCGCGACCTGTCATTGTACTGGGCCGCGCTCACGCATGCGTCTGTGTACAATCCCACGTTTGTGTCCGAGCAAGCGTCGGTGCACCCGTTCTATACACATGCGGGTGCGCATCCGGTGTACGGCAACAATTTCGAGAAGCTCGAGTTTCTTGGCGACTCGATCATTCACGCGAGTCTGGCGATGATTCTGATTCGTTTGTTTCCGGATAAGGACGAGGGATTTTTATCGCGCGTGCGTATCAACGTTGAGCAGAAGTCTGGATTGGCACAGTTGTGTCGTCACATGGGGATCGCCGAGTTTGTGAAGAAAATTCCGGGGATGAACGTGGCGGATGATTTGTTGGAGAATGTGTTCGAAGGTTTTGTTGGGGCTCTGTTCGAGGACCAGCAAAAGTTTTTGCATTGCGGACTCCAAAAGTGCACCGAGTTTTTGTGGCGCGCACTCCGGACGCGGTTCGATGACGTCATGCACGATCTCCGCGTGGATAATAACTTCAAAGACTTTGTTGTGCGACTCAAGGCAAAACAAATTCTGATGAATTTGACGTGGACGAACACCCAGACGGCCGTACAATCCACGCCGACGGCTCGCAGACAAATCACTCACCACGTGGAGCTTTTGTGCGAGTATTGTCCCGAGCGGCTCGAGTATTTCAGAGTCCATGGTTATCGCGATCCGAACTTGCTCGAGTCGATTCTATCCATCCCAGTCGGAGCCCGTTTGGAGCGCCACCGGGTGAAACGGTCGGCGAAGACAATCGCAGAGGCGGAGCAAGCGGTCTGTAAAGAGCTTATGCGTGCGCTTTCGGTCGAGGTCGGGTTGTTGAGGTAACGTTTGCGCGAAATTAAGCTTTACGAGATTTTGATGATGCAGATGAATAAAAAAGTATGAACACGTCCCAATCCATACGTGTGGAATTGAGCCGCATCCATTTCCGTTCGCGGACGCACTGGGTCGATCAGACAACGGGATATTTGTTGGAAGAGAAGCTGTACCGAGACTTGCTTGAAACGGTCCGTCTGTTTCCGTACCTGGCCGCCTCGTTCCCGGAAGTGACCTTAAAATCTGCAGTCGAACTTGTGGTGCAGGACGTCCGTGATCTCGTTATGAACCTGCGCGGTGTAGAGACGATTTACCCCTTCGGAAGGTCTCCGGTGTTATTGACGCCTGTGCAGATCGAGCAGTTTCTCGACGTTCATGTTGCGGTGAAACTCAATCGGATGCTCGAGCGACTTCTTTCGGTTGTTGGAGGCCATGTGCACGTCGCCTAATTTTTTGAATTTCCATTCCCCAGACGGTCGACTCAAAAAAAAGTGTTTCGCGATGTGAAAGTAAAAGAAATAAAAATGTTTGTGGAGTCCAAGTTTGTGTTGTCGCTTCTTGCTCTCGTGATTCTCTTCTTGTCATTTGTTGCAAGTTTCAAACATCAAAACAGTTTCATCTTCGTGATCGGTTTGCTTGTGTGCATCATCATTACACGAACAGATACATGGGCACCGGCGATCCGTGAGGCCATGTCAAAATTCAACGCGGAGGCTCCAACTCCCGTTGTTACCAAGAAGGACGATAAATCCGCGAAGAACCCCGAGCCGTCCAAATACGACGGACCTCCTCTTCTGAACCCGAACGAAGAGTTGGATGGCAAAGTGGCCCAGGATTTGCTATCGGGAAACATGAACAAATTGGAAGAACTCAACACGTCACCTGCGTTTGCGTTCGGGAGGCCGACAATGGGCGATTTCATTTCGGGCGCTGCAAAACCAAAAGACCTTCTGAAACTCGTTCCAGACTTTCCCACGATGGGGCACGTGCTCGTAGGAACATTGCGCGACCCGAGCCAACCGTTTTTGTCGGACGAGGGTGCAAAACAAAACCCGGACGTGAAGGCGTTGGAAAAGCATGGCCTTGTTGCTGCACCCGATTACTTCCCGAACTGCAAATCCGCAAGCGTCGTACAGTCATCGGACCCTCGCGACCCTCGCGACATGCTTCGTTGCAATCGTCCGGGTATCTACTAAATCTGCGCGATGGCTTCGTCGAAGCCGTGCTGATAATTTAAGACGTGCCAGGATGTCGTTCCGACGGACCCACCCCAGATGGACAAGCTCGGATCTCGCACGGTGAGAAAGATTTGTTTGGACCCGTGCACGGATCGAACTTTTTCAAAACCGGAAAACAATCTCCAATTCGCCACGATTTCACGTGCGACATCTCCCGTGGTTCCAAGCAGTTGAAACTTGGACAGGTCTACGACGCACCCCAGTGTGATCACGACGCTGTTCTCACCGAGCCGGTCCGTGTATTCGTACGCAGTGATGCCGCCGTCGAAACAACCCGAATGGGCACCGATAAAAGCTGGAATACTCATCGATGCCACGAGCGCGTCTCCAAGGGTCACGTCCGGCTTCGTCTCTGCGTTCCAAACGGCAAGCTCCATCCCCGTCTCGATACTCGTCACGAGGATGTCCACAGGCAGATCGAGCTCACCCAAGGTCTTATCGACGTATTCGTTCAGACTGTACTTTGCAAAGTCCAGAGCTGCTTCGCGGTCAAGCGGGCGGTCTGACTCGTCGAGCTTCATTCGGTGACACACCTCGATCATACGGTCGTAATACAAGCGTCCACCACCCGACGCGTCGATGGCAGCAATGACTGCCAGTGCAGATCCAAAACTATCTCCCGCAAATCGCTCGAACGGGTTTTGTTCAGACTGTCGTAAGACGGCCGAGAGGGCGCCCCACGTGATCGTTCCGTGCTGCCCACCGCCTCGTATGTACAAGGTGCGACGCGTTATGATCGACTTGTTCGGTTGGTAGAGGTGCAAGAGCTGCCGGGCAAAAACACAGCGAGCAAGTTCAAGAAACCCGAGGATGTGGTTGTCTCCAGGGAATAGAGAGCTCGTTTGAGCGTACATTTCTCCGTCTGGAGTTGCGAATATGTCGTTGTTGTTTGTGTGAGAATAACTTGTTTTAAAGTACCACAGATCTCGAATGTCTTGAACGACAATATCGACGGGAGGTTTCGGAAGAAAGTCGCGCAGAGTTTGGTTACCGTTCGGGTTGATCTGTGCGAAATCGAATGGCGTGCCATTCAGACCAAATCGAACTTGGATTTGGTTTGAAGGAAGTTTCGTGACGATTTGTTCGGGGAATTCATTGTCACACAATTTCGAAAGCACCCTTTCGTATGCCCGCTGGGTGACGCACACAACTTCTTCAACTTCTTCAAATTCGACATGATGAAATTCAAGCAAAACAATCGCTCTTTTCATTTTTTATTTGTTTGATTCACGCATATGTTTTAAGCATCAACTTCGACGAACGCGACGACGCTCTCCACGGGCTGCACCTTACGGTCCTGAAGCATTTTCGCGATGCGCGGTCCGGGATAGAATCGACCCGTGTGGTGATTGTACAGGTAGCCGAGGATAGGATAGTCCTCGCGGTCGAGAGGGAGGGACGTAGGGTTCTTGTTACGATCGGACTCGATGACTTCAAAGCGAGGGTCCGTCCACCAGCTGGTGTTCAGGATGTTGTACTCGAGCAGAATAGCATCGCGCCTGTCGTAAAAGTCTGCAACGTTCTGACGAGTGAGGTCGATTTCCTCTCCGAATTGCTTCGCAGCCGTGCGAGGCGAGATGAAGTAGTATGTGTACGAAACGTCCCCAGGGTTGCTCGTGCGGCTCACCACGCCACTTCCGAGAGCATGGTAGGCGCGCTGTAGAGCGTGCGCGCGTGTGTCGTGTACGCGCCAGAGCAGTCCGCACACGTACGAATCAGGACGAATGTTCAGCCAGCAACCAAGATCTGCGACGTAAATCATTTTTTTTCGTTTCGTGCTTTTCTGAATTGAAAGTATGTTTTAAATCTTGTACTCACAGATAACCCATAACTAAAGGATCAGGGTTCACATGGTGAAGCAAACGTGCAAAGCTCGGGTGCGTAAGGATTCGCTCGAGCGCCACCACGTCTCCTATCGCAGAGTGCTGCATCTGCGGGGGTTCGTTGAACAAAAAATCGTAAATATCGGCTTGACGGTAACTCTGCGGGCCGTGAAACGTGATAGGGAGGCCGTACGGCACAGATTTGATCGTCTGCGGAAGCACGTATTTCACGAGTTTCATGGTGTCCAGCTTGAACGTGGGGATTTTCCTCACCGGGATGAGGTGTTGACAACCGTGCCGTAAGTGCTCCGCGATCAACATGGGCTCGTCGAAACTGTCGAAATTGTGCCCGATGAATACGATCGGCTCCGTTCGACTCTTGTAAATCTCCCATATCCACGCCCAAAAGTCCGCAATGACGTCACCGAACTCAGGGAACTGTTGGAGGTGCGAGTCAGGGATGAGGTTGATGTCCAACGCCGCATTCGCGTGCCCGGGGTTAATGAACGCGTGGAAGGCGTCACGTGTCCGCACGGGTTGGAGTGGGTGACATTCGACACGATCGGATCCTAAGACCTTCGCACCAATCGAAATAATTCGACTGGCACGTTTATCCAATCCCGTGGTCTCGACATCCAGCACAATAAAATGCATTCTTTTCTTTCATTATGAACAAACGCCTTAGTTGCAAAAAAGTCTTTTTAGGCATTGGTGCTGCTCACGCCCGCACCAGCACACATTTCAATCGTCTGCACACGGGTGGTCGGTGCCACGCCAGTATAGTCCATCGAGTTGGAGAAATAGGCGTCTTCGAACGCTTGGAGATCCGCGTCGGTCTTAAAAGACACGTTGACGTCGCCGAAACGCAGCTGTCTCAACGACACGATATACAACCGCTCGGCACCGTACGGCACTTTCCAGTTCGTATACGTGAAACGAACACCGTCTGCGTTCATGTACCATCCACAAACGACGTCGGGGGACGCGAGAGAGGCCGTGCACAGACCGCGCTTCCAACAGGCTGGGACGACGCCACAGGGAGGGATTGCTTCAGCGCGTGTCCAGCAGTACGTAGGTGCCCAATCGTCGATCGCCGGGGTCCACACGGAGTACTCGAAATGAGGGATGTGGAAAAGAAAGTCTGGAGCGTTCTTGAGAAAGTTGAACGCGTAGTAGAGACCGGGATAGATCGCCCACGTTTTATTCACGTGCTCCTCAACCTCCTTTTGGTTCCGCGTTCGGTGCTCGGACGCAGGCGTGCGGACGCCGGGCGGGATCTTGATAAAGAGTTCGCGCGTAAAGGGGTTCAGGCTCCATCCGTCCCCGCACCACTCGGGGGGAAAGTATGACACAAGACGGTCGAGGTGTGCGTTCTCGATGAATACATGACCGCCGCGTATGGGCAGTGTGCACACATAATCGGGTTGGAAAGACATGAGCTGCAACGAGCGCCAGTGCGTAGAGTCCTCCCAGTAGAAGGTCGCACCGACAGGGACATCGCGCAGTCGCACGAAGTTCCCGAACGGGCTTCGTGCGTCTACTTCGTCAAGGTGCAATCGCTGCACGGTTCCATGTGTCGGGCACTTGAAGTACGCGTGCCCCCCTTCGTCCATTGCGGTGCACACCAGCTCGTCTGCGCCGTGCCAGCACTTCATACCGACTCGAACGGCGACGACTTCTTCGATGGGCGACGACGGAGTTGTCATTTTTTATATTTACACTTGCACGTTCGTTCTCCGAACAACCAGTTTTATTTCTTTGGATGTCTGACCAGCGACCGTAATAGTCCACTCGGGGTATTTGGTCTGTGCCTCCTGAAGTCCATTTATCTCGATTACATCCTTACGCGATCGCAGGGCAAACACGGGGTTAAAGGAAGAGAATTGAATGTGCAAGATCGACGTGTCGTGATCAGCGGTGAGGTCGACATCTGGCATCATGCTCATGCCGGACATTTCCTTTTTGACTCCTGACAGAATTTGTCCGAAGTTCGTGTACACGGTGAGGTCGTTGACGAGAATCTGCGCGGGGAACTGTTGCGCGGCCGGGCGGCCGCGCGTGTTTTTCGGAATCGCGGCGGTGATGACCACGACGGATTTGCCTTGAACCATTGTAACCGTTTCAAGCTCGACGTTGGTAAGCCACGAGACTGTTCCAAACATGTAGAGCAGGAGCGAGATGATAGGATAGAAGAGGATGGTTGTAATTTGCAAAAGAATGACAGAGGCGTTTCCAAGTCCAAATAATTTGGAGATCGCCGCGCGGAAGTGGTGATGGTAGTGTAGACCGTGATTGTAAATGAATCTCACGGCTTCAATCGGGCGAGCAGTGTATTGTCCGTACGTCCAGCAGATCCAGATGGGTTCGTCTGCGGACAGGTACGGTGCCGTGAGACGCAGTTTCGAGTAGTGCGTGCCCGGTTCCCGTCGTTTTTGTACAATTCCGAAAATTCGATCGGGGATTCTGTACGTGGTCGTTTGGAGTGCATATGCCAAGGTGAACTTGTCCGAATTGAATTCGTACATCCGTTCGGGTTGTCCAATGAGTAAATAGCAGAGAGGCGAGATTTTCAGTTTGTCTGTCGTTCGGCGCATGTATGCATACATCCGTCCGCCTGCGGACGCTACATTTCCTGTGAACGGGTTCACGACGTGTGCATATTGTTCTGCGATGATGTTGCAAAATTGTGTTGCCATGCGTTTGATTTTTTCGTCCGTGCAGAAATCGACCAAGTTTAAGATGCCGGCCATGGTGTAGGCTTGATAGGCGACCGAGAGGTATTCGGACGAACCATACCGCAGTCGTGACTCCAGAAACTGTTCAAGTCTGTTGTGGTTGAGTTTTTCATTGAAATGTTGTGCGACGAGATATTCTGTCGTCAGAATGCCGGAAAGGTGATTTTCTGTCCAATAGACCATGTGTTCATCTTCAGGAATGTTTTTAAAGAAATCAGGTCCCTCCGGCCAGAAGTGAACCTTGTCCTTGATTTCTTGCAGCACATCAAAGTTTTGCGTGAGAAATGCTTTGCGCACTAACGGCACCAAACGGAAATCGGTCTTTTCGTCGACGATAAGGCTCATTCTTTTTATAATCAAGCACCATAAAAAAATCACGAACGAATTGTACGCCAAAAATCAATCAGTTCAGTGCGTGACATATCGTTCTGGTACATTTCCATGATAATGTCTCGGAGCACCTGGATCTTTTCGTGCGCGTACGCGTGTTCGTATGCACGAATCGCTCGACGAAGCGTGTCGACGAAAACGGCGTCATTTTCGGATTCGGCGAATCCCGCGCGGACAAAATCGTCTCCAAGTTTCGCGAACGAAGGGCATGCGGAGAACCATCCCTGTTGTCGTACGGGTTCTAGTTCGGCTTCGCGTTCGAGCGCCGTTTGCATCAAGCTCATTTTATCTTTCTCATCTAGTAAATAAAACATGTCAATGGAGGAGCTTATTTATGCGGAGCTTATTTATGAGGTATTCCTGACGGTCTCACAGGGAAACCCGGGTGCCATCACCGTCGTGACTCAACTCCTAAAAACATACCCCGGTGAGTTCATGGGTTTCGTGGACAAGTTGGTATCCCTGTCTTTGGTCGGTAGTGAGTTATGGGTAAAGTACAAAGAATGTGGTAACGACCTTTCTCGTTTGGCGGAGTTTCTCCGCACGGCTTCCGTTCCTTCATCGACTGAGTAGGTAGATGGAGACCACACCGAGCAGAATCCCGGCAATCTGTGATCTCGTCAGCACTTCTCGGAAGACCCAGAATCCAGCTAGACTCACGAGCATGTCGGACGAAACGTCCCATATGACATTCATAACCACAAGCGATGAGTAATCCAAACTTTTATAGAAGACCATGGATTGCAACCCGTACACGAGAAAAGCAATCGGTAAGACCCATCTGGAAATCTTTTCGGGATGTTCGTGTTTCGCACGGAGAGCCCCGAGTACAAACACATCCACGAACGCCATGGCCACACCAAACAGAACAGGAACGTATTTCATTCTTTTCTTCTGATGTGCAGACAGTTTTTGCGGTCAGCAGAATTCGGGCCGGGAGAACTTGATCTTGGCAGCGTACCGGGATGTATAGCGGTACGTTTCCCGTTCGAACCCGGGCACTTCGAGCGAACGGAGTTTCTCGGGCCCGTACAGCGTGAAGAAGTGAAGAGTACTTAGCACGGGGCCCATTTTTTCAAAAAAGAGTTCTTGGTTGAAAAATTGAGTGTAGATCCGAAAGGATTCGAGCTGTCCGTGCGTGGAGATGATGAACTCGGTCAAGGCTTCGTAGGTCTCCGTTTCGTAAGAGCACTCTAAGTACTCGAGGTGTAGAGACTTTAACGTCGCCGGGAGCATCTGAACGAGCTTGCGGAACCCGGTACAGTATCGAATGGAGACCGTGTGGAGTCTGTGGAGTCCACGAAGGTCGGGGATAACTTCCAATCGAAACCGGTCGATGAGCAAATTCTCCAATGAGTGCATTCGAGGCAGTGTTGCACACACTCCCCTACATACTACAAGTGTCATCTTGAGTGTATGGAGAGTTGTGCGCGACCGCTCCATCATCCCTGCAAACACCCTGTCCATGACGTTCGGGTCGTCACATATAGGTGAAGCGATCGCTCGTTGAGTCACAACGAGTTCTTCGAGATTTCTCACGGAACGAAAGAGTGCTCTGAAGGCGTCTGAGACAAACCGCGCGTCTCTGTTGAAATGGAGTGACTTCAGCGTGGGGTGTTGCGCGATAGCTTCGACCAACGCTTCGTGTTCGTCTACGCAGCAGTCGAAATCGATGTCTGCCCGGTGTAGGACCCTTTTCGCACGGATGCCGTCTGTCCAAATCCAAGCCTCTTCGTCCATGGGACTGATCACGTACGGGAACGGTTCGTCTTCGATGGCTACGGACTTGCTGAGTGAAATGGCATCGCACTTGTTTGGCTTGCCGTCTGAGTACACGACAGCGTCGAGCACTTGTTCGAGACGCCGTTTGTGTTCGGGCGCGAATCGTTTGATCCGTTCGACGATGTCCGGTGGTATTCGACGAGTCATTCTTTTTGCGTGTGTGTATTGATTTGCTTGACATTTGTGAAGGATGAATTGTTTGATCTGAAAATTAATTCGAGCAGCCACCGTAAAAATAAAAACAAATGGTGTATTCCGTCCGTATCGAACGGTCCCCGAAGGAGACGAAAAAATACCGTGCAGTTATTTTCGACCATTCAACAGGAAGAACGCGCGTTACCGATTTCGGTCAACGGGGTGCAAGCGACTACACGAAACACGGCGACTTCGAGCGGATGGTTCGGTATCTGACTCGCCATCATGCGATTTTTCGGTCGAACAATCTGGACAAGGTGCGGTCTGCACGCGAGCGCTGGGGCATCGATGGGATTCACACGGCAGGGTTTTGGAGCCGTTGGCTTCTGTGGAGCGCGCCGTCCTTGGAAGGTGCGAAGCGCAAGATTCGTGCAAACTTTCGTGATCAGATTCGATTTACGAAAGGCTAGGCTCGTCATTTCTTCGCGCGAGATAGAGACGGAACTCGTTCCCAAAGAAAACGGGGAACGCGTTCAAGTGCCGTTCTCCTCCAGTGATGGTTCCGTACGCACGTTGGATGAAATCGTCAGACACGTTCGCGACGTTGTCGTTCGCGACATGCGTCATGTTAATTGCAAAATGCACGTCGTGATCGTGCAAGGTGGATGTGAGATGGTCGGGTGTGGCGAGAGGTACGTGCGAGATGTCAGGGAGATGAATGGGGAACGGAGTTGCCATGACATACTCAAACGAGTCTACGACGTGAAAAGAACCCCCGTAGTGCACGAACGGCACGAGCGGGGTTACGTGCGGCGCGCGGTCTTCATAGTGTTCTTCAAAGAGCACGACTTGTTGTCCCGGACGGAACCCTTCGGAGACCTGTGTCTGGTGAGGGTGGTGGAAGGAGAACACGAGTCCTCCGGGCTTGGGGAAGACGATTGTGCAAAACAAAAAGTCTGTAATGAGTGCTTTCAAGTTTTCGCTCGCGTGTGCGTAGAATGCATTTGCCATGAGGCGTTCGGACAAGAATTGGTTACGAAGTATGAAATTCGGCCGTATGTATCGTAGAGTTTTTAAGACGATATTGGACGTGTTCGCGTCTACGCCCTGTGTGATTCCGTTCTGTATGATTGGATGCGTGCGGTGGTGGTTTGAGACGCCGTGAATGGATTGTTGAAACAAATCAGTGCGGTTGCGTATATCGTTTGCGATACAGTCGCGAAGTTCAAACCAACAGTCCCTGTACTGTGCGTAACGGGCGCACAGGTCGTTAAAATTATCGACCACATCCCCAGCAGCGTGAAAGAAGGACTGAATGTTTCGATGCATCGCGATGCGCCTTCGCATGCGATTCAGTTCGACTTGGTGTGGAAAGGTCGATATGGAAATATCGAGTCCCGTTTCGATCGACCGTAAACGTTCGAGTGAATTCATTATATGTTTTTAAAGTATGCAATCTCAACAATCGTTAATATAATCCGAACACATTATTACGACGAAGACGAATGATCCGCGGGAATAGTCGGGTAAAACATGAACGACGCGGGAGGGGGCGACGTAGACCCAAACGACCCCATCGTGAATGGGATGGGCGAAAGGACTGTGGTCACGCTCGACGGGCGAGGAGAGGATGACGCGGATGAGTTAAAGAACAGGAACTCGGCGGCGCGGTTCTGATGGAAGAGTTCCTTGGACGTGCCCGCGTTCGAAGTGTTGAACATTTTACGGGTGTCCCACGCCCTCCGTTGAATGAATGAAGTCCACACGTCGTCGTCGGTGGACGTGATGACAGCGAAGCGATCAGCCATGGACCTACGGAATCCGGGCGCGCGGGCAAGAAACATTCGGCGCCACTCTTGATCCGGTGCGATATCATACTTGAACAAAAAGTCCTGGATGAACTTGGCGAAAGCCCCCCCGCGTATGCAAGGAGGATCACCTCCCTTGTCGAGACAATCGAGTTGGTGCAGGGACCCGCAAAAGGTGCAACCGTACTTACGGTCTCCGAGAGACTTGCCGCCCGCGGCAGAAACAGCCGACACTTCTGCAAAATGGCGTCCTTTCACTTCATCATTCACAGTTTGCCCAGCCGTGCTGAGCATGTACGTATCGAAATCATAGTCGGGCGTAACCGTCGCTGAGAAAGCTTCGTCGAAGGCGCGCTTCTTCCCGTTTGGACCCTCGGACGGACCCTGTGCAACTCCCAGCGCTCCTGCGATCGGTGTCGGGGTCGGAGTCGGTGCGAATTTATCGAGTCCAGCTGCCTGGCACAAAAGGTGGAGGCCGAGTTCAGCTTCGTCCTCGTTCAAATCTAGGTGGCGTCGATGCCTCTTATCTTTCTTGTGCTTTTTGTTCTTTTTCGTCTCAGCGGCTTCTGATTCAACAGTTGCGATTCCGTCCAAAGCTTCCGTGATGAGCGGCGGGGGAAGGAGATGCTCCAACGGACGCGGAGGGGTGGGCACGGGTTTCTTCACAAAGTGTGGGACGGCCGCATCCATATGGTGAGGTGGTTCTGACAGCACTGCAGGTGGTGGTGTTTCGCAACGCGGGATTTGTTCATCCGTCGCCTCGTGCTGCTGTACTGTCGGACGACGAAACAGTGTAATGTCAAACGGTCGGTGAAAAAGTTTTCGCGCATGCATATTCAATTACCGTGCGTCGTCGTCCTTGGATGCGATGCTACCCATAAATCGCAGTATCAATTTCGGAAAGAAACCGTGCATGTCCTTCCACGACCGACCGTAAATATAACGGGCCAAATAAGAAGCATACATAGACCGTTTGAGGTCGTGCTGACCGTTTACGAAACCGCACTGCTTGATTTGTTCCGCGATAGGCGCATTTTGATCGACGTTCGGTAATCGCGGAACGGCACGAACGAATGCATTCGGGTCATGTTTGTGTCTTTCGTATTCCCTCTTCAACCAAAGGGCAAAGTCGCGGTTTGTCATCTCTTCGGACGGTAGCGTGTTGATCCACTGTGATTCTTTCCACCACATATACGTTAACAATATAAGCACCAAAACAACCAATACCATTTATTTCTTTTTAAGATACAACACTCAAAACGACACAACCGGCTTAATGCCGTGAAGCGACGACATGTCAAACGGCTTCGTTTCCTTCAGGAGATACACACGACGCTCTGGCGTGGATAGGATAAGTGAGAGAGGGAACGTGATGAGCTCACTGGGGATCTCTTCCGACTCGCACGTGTCTCGGACGATCCGAACGGCTCCCACCAACACGGCCACGCGTGCAAGGGCTCTTGTTGCTTCCGCAAACGTCGAGGCGTCATCCTCGGACGGTGCGAGCTGGACCCATTCCGCATACGTCACCGAACGGGTGAGCTCGAGTGCGTATTTAAACGCGAAATCGACAAGATCGTTCCAGGCCAAGGCGTTTTCCTCCAGGTCCCACCATGCGCGCGCTCCCTGGTTGAAGTAAACGTGGCGAGCAGCTGCTTCACCGAACGCGTAAGCGGCTTTCAAGAACGGGGATTCTTCCGGCAAGCCGTTCGTGCCTCTGAGGTACCCGATCAGCATCTCCAAGGGCTCGACGTCAGCACGATCGACCACTTGAATGCCCAGACGCTGCTTGAGAGATGACCAAAAAGCGTCGTCTTGCCAGGATGGGTTGTACGAGAGATTGAAAATCCCCCGCATGATCCCGTGTAGATCTGCATCATCGCCCGCCGCGCACACGGCTTTCCAGCAGCGGCGCTTGAAGTAGTCTTCGACAACGACCGATGACGTGTCGACAAACGGGCCAAGACGCGTCATGTCGACATGTGGAACGACAAACATCCTTGGGTCTGCCACGGGATGCACGGGTCCAAGGAGATGGTCGAGTACGGGATCGAGTGTGGAATAGAAATCGGACTCTCGAACGATGCGACAGACGCCCGAGGACGCTCGAATGAAAACGGGGTCGACACCTTTGGCGACCGAGAAGCGCTGGGCAAACGCGTCGAGAGCTTCTTGGAGCGCGGGCGTCGGCGGGTTCTCAATGACACGATCAAACAGAAACTTGTTCTCGTCCAGTTTCATACACTCCCAGATGGTAACCAGAACCTGTTTCAGCTGTTCTCGGAAGTCCGGATTACGTTGTACAGAGCTCAGAAGCTCGACTTCGATCTCACAGTGGTTCGCACGGTGTGCGACGTGGTGGAGACGAGAGCGTTCGGACGAACGGAACTCCTGGACAGTGCGCGTCTGGGTCAGGTCGACTCGAAACCCCGAAAAGTCAAACGTGCGCCGCTTCTTCACGCGCACACCAGCACGCGAGCCGACAGCATCGACCACGAGCGGGATATGCCGTGTCGAGGTGTAGTTGGTCAGCGATCGGACCGCATAATCGTATTGCACGTCCACCTTCGTACCACTCGGATCGACACGTGTGACCGTTGCGGTGTGGAACTGTCCTGTGCGACCGCGGTATTCGACCTGCAGGACTTCCCCTACTTGTACAGGTTCGGAGGATACCCTACGCAGTCTCGTCAGGTCCACCTCGCGGTCGACCTCCTTTGCAAAGTCCTGGCGGTCGACAAAGCGATATCCTTTGTAGGCGTCGGGGTTGAACGACTTGTTCGCGGCGATGCCTCCTTTGCGCTTGCGAGGGTTTTGTACGGACTCTTTCATGCCGGTGAGAAAGTCCATGTAGGTTGTATTCTCGGGTAGGAACGTATGATCGACGAAGAGCTCCGGGGTTTCCTTACGGGTGTCGAGACGGTAGCAATATCCGGAATTGCGGAGCAGCACAGGGTCGTGCACAACGACCGAGTTTTCGTGCGTCTTTCGAGTCGCCATGAATCCATCCGTTTCGTAAAAGCACAGCGTTTGTCCCGATTTCGTCGTAATACTCCGTTCGTACGCCGTGAGACGAAGTCCATCGTCCAAGAGGAGGTCCATGGTGGTGACGACCGGCGGGTCAGGTTTGTGAAAGCGCTCAGCCAGCCCCTTGACGACCCTGTCGAAGTGAAGCACGTCAACGAACGAAGCGCTCGTGTAACTTCGTTCGAGTGTCGCGGGGAAGATGTTCCCCGCACGAGGTCGCTTGGTCTGAACGACCTTGAACTCGTGCTCCGCGTGCCCGGAAAAATCGAGCGAATTCAAAAAGTCGTCGATGGGAATGAGGGACTCTGGATTGTCGACTGGGTGCACGTGTGTTGCCTTGCTGAGCTGCATCGGCTGGGGTGCGGATGCTGGATTTTCGATGTAGTCGTCGATGGTCTTTTGCGAAGTACGGTTCTCGTCTGCCTGCCAAAGAACACCTGCAACCGTACGGGCCTTATTGGCCTGGTACAGTGCCTTGTCTTCGCGTACGATACTGGGCACCGGCACGAGCGTCGTGCCGACTGTCGTGATCTCGAATTCGACAACGCCTTCGCGGAAGGAGGGGTCCATGTGGACACATACGGGCAAGTCAGGGATCGAGTCGTACTTCAGTGCGAGGGTGGTGAAATGTGCATTCACGCCAGTCGAAAAGTCCGAAACGCAGTCGAGCTTGTACACTGGGTTTGGTAATTGAAAGTCGTCGGTGTCGACGGAGGTCCGAACGGAGGTGAACGGAGTGTGGATGAGTCCGAGCGTTGTGAGCGGGCGAATATAAATCGTCTGATGAGTCTGCACGGGCCCGTACATGCTTTCGTAGATGGACTTGACTTCTCGCGCGGTCATTCGTCTGGGCACCAAATCGAGTGTGCACGCGGGCTTCCACTTGAGTCCTCGACCTTGTGGCAGATTCAAATTCGCACCGACTGGGTACGGGCCCCGTTTGGGTTGAAACACGAGACCGTCGTCCGACAAACGGATCCCTTCCAAGGTTCGAACCGTTTCTGCACGAACGTAGTCAGAAAAACCTGGCGTCCCTGTACGAACTTCAAAGTACGGTTTCTGTACGATACAGGGGCAGTCGAAATCTTCCTGTAAGGTACGACGAATGAGATCGTAACGTGCTTGAAAGTCCTGCTTGATCGTCTGAGGGAACGCGCGGAACATGATGCAATCGAACGCGAGCCATTTTTCTTGATCAGCTAGGTATTCGCAGTCGAGGATGGAAAAGAAACCCGGAGGTTTGGATGCAAGGGGAGACGTGGGTCGCACGGAGGCCGTCCCAAGTGGTGCTTCCATGACCTGTCCGTTTCGGCGCATGGCAAGAACGCGCACGTCCTTTTGAGGACCATCGATGTAAAGGATGAGTACGTGCCGTTCGCCGTCGACTTTGAGAGTCGCAAGTTTATCTGTGAAGATTTCGTGCACGTCAGACGACTGGGCTTGTACGACTTGCGCTCCAATGAAGAGTTGTTTCGTGTCAAGACACTTCGGGCCAGTCAGGCTCTGAATGAACTCGGACACCTTAGACCACTTCGTGGGTTGCAAGAAATGGTCCATCTCTTTTTTTGATTTGATTTGTTTCGAGATGAATGTTTGTTGTTCGGGGATGTTTTTTGTTTTGTTTTTTGTGTCGATCGAGCGAGGACCCGTAATTTGACTGAATAAAAATATCGACTGCGAGATAAACAAAAAAAGATAAAATGAGCACACAGCAATACTTTTCAAAATTCCCGGTAAAAACGCCGATCCCTCCGGTTCTTTCGGCGATCGAGCGTATCAACTTGAAGAACGGCTGTGCGATCGTTCCAGGTGCAGACGGGAACATTTACGGAATCACGACACTTGGAACATCCGTCAACTTGACGGGTGGCGGATTGAGTGCAGACTTGGCTCAAATCCAAATCGAAATCGCGGCCTTGCAGGCATCTGTAGCATCCTTGAACACATTAATGACTCGCGCGGTAGCCCTTTTGAATTCAATCACAGGAATCAATATAAATACACAAGGGTCAGTATAAATAATATAAGGGGTGCAGGAAAATAAAAGTGAATGACACCGATCGAAGCTAACGCATTGCTGTATCAAGCAACACAAGGACACCCGCTTGCGAGTCGAATTCTGTTCGAATCATTCGAAAAGAATCCGACCATGTGCATGTCGTTGATTCGTGCAATTCTACGTACGAGAAAATACGGTATCGTGTGGGTGCACGAATTCGAACGGGGTACATTTGCGAGATATCTATAACATGATATGTACACTGTTATACTATCACCAACTGCTCGTGTAGCACAGTGGTTAATGCGTCGCACTTGTAATGCGAAGGTCGCGAGTTCGAGTCTCGCCACGAGCTTTTTTTACAAAAATATACCAGCATGTAAAATAAATTCAAATTCACGGAAATGGGCAATAGTGCTTCTTCGGGCGACGATAAAAACACAAATGAGGAAAAAAAGGGTGTCGGCCGTGAACCAGACGACAACGGTAGCCGAAAAAGACAGAGGGACGAGGACGAAGGAGAGGAAGAGGGAACGACACAGGCTACTACTAGTAGGGATAGAGAACGAATGCCAGGAGTGTGTTTGGCCGGAGGGGTAAACCGAGACACGTACAATCCATTATTGCGCGATCGGACACTTTCGGGTGTCACTCGACGACCAGATGCACTGCGAGAAAAAATTTGTTTCACAAACGAAGAGAAGAGCCGTTTGCAATACTTATGTATTTCAAACACATTCTACCAAACACCTTTCACAGAAGTGCTCTCGGAACCTAAGGGAATTTTTTACGTAGCCAATCCCGACTTCCTTTACGAATGGAGCACACAGTTACAGTTCGGTCCGTGCGCAAATCCACCGATTCCATACCTTAAAAGACACACAGACGTTCAAAGTTTCTTGACCAAACAGTTTGTATCCCCCACCGGAAAGAAGGTGAGTGATGAATATGATGCGCGCATTCGCATATTTGTTCAGGGTGTCGTTGGGTTGATTACACGAAATGAACTTGATGCTTTAAATCCGCAACTGCCCCTTGTTCGAAAAACACAACTTGTTAGAGCATCCATCAGCGAAGTGTTTCACGAACCGATTGAGCACGGTGACATCATTATCTTACCGATCGGTGTTCCGTATTACAGAGAGCTTCCCGATATTACCGTCCGCGAACGTACGTTCATGTTGCCATCGATTAGTTGTTTAAAAATAGTCCAACAAGCTGGAGAGGAAACAGACGCAGAAACAATCACAAATTTTCTGGCACACGGACGGGTTTCTTTATTAAATGAAGCAGGCCGGGAACAAAACGATGAGGGGTTATTATGCGAAGTTTACATCCTCCGCGTTTGCGATGACACTCCGAAAGCTGGTTCCGCTTCGTCATTCGGATCCTTTCGTGCAAATTATTTACGGAGGTACCCAAACGCACCCCTGTCGACGATACGTGCGAAATACACGAAAGCACGGTTGTTGTTCGGTTAAACCTAAAAATCATTCAACTCCTGCACGAGCTCGTCGTGGGAAATGGACTGTGTCATTTTGCCGTAGTTTGACACCTTCTTCTCGAAAAAGTTATCCTTCCCGATCAAACTGAGACGCTCCATAAACACAAACGGGTTTGAAACTCCCCAGATGGGTTCCGAACGTCCAAGTTGGAACGCCAGACGGTCCGCGACGTACTTCACGTACTGCTTCATCAACGTCGCGTTCATCCCCACAAAATCATGGGGAAGTGCCTCGTCCACAAACTCGCACTCGACCGCGACTGCGTCCATGATGATCTCACGTACGATCTCGTCCGGAACCCGCTCGAAGCAGTTCTTATACAGCGCACACGCAAACGCCGCGTGTAATCCCTCGTCACGTGCAATAAACTCGTTCGAGTAGCCAACACCTTTCACCAACTTGTTCTGCTCCTTGAACCAGAAGATCGAACAAAACGACGCAGAGAAATACACTGCCTCGACCACGGCAAATGCGATGAGCCTCTGCGCAATCGGGAGGGACCGGTTCATCCACTTAAGTGCCCAGTCCGCCTTGTGTTTGATTGACTGGAAGTGCTCGACCGAATTCAGCAGTTGATCGATGCGAACAGGATCTTTCACCAGTGTAACGAGGTGGTTTGTGTAGGTCAGGCTATGGATGTCCTCAACGGCTGCCTGAAAGTTATAAAACAACTGCGCCTCGGGGATCGTAATCTCTTGAATGAAATTACCAATCAAGTTTGCGAGAACGATTCGGTCGCTCACCGCGAAGAATCCAAGGATCAGTTCCATGAAATGACGCTCGTTCGGGGTCATACGTTCCCAGTCAGGAATGTCTGCCGTGTAAGGCACTTCGTCCTCCACCCAGAATGCTGCGCGGGCACGTTTGTAGAAAGACATGAGCTCTTGACGTTCAGGGGGAAGCAAAGGCGTCGTGGCAGCTGAAGAAGGAACAGACAACTCTGAAGAAGGCAATGATGACATTTCTCGTTTTTTTATTTATGGGTACATTAAATTTTATTTCAACAGCTTTTTACGTACAAAAATGATTCGAGATACCAACATTTCTCTCAAACGATGCGCGTGCAGAATACACGTAAACAAGGGGGGTCCAACGGAGTACATCGATACTCTGGACAAGTGTACGGTCGACAAATACATTTGAAACCCCTGGTGACATGACATACTGCGGTAATGGTCTTGACCAAATATGTGTGTAGCTAAATACGCCATCCAATACGCCTTCTTGCACGGGTTCTTGCACGGGTTCCTGCACGGGTTCTTGCACGGGTTCCTGCACGGGTTCCTGCACGGGTTCCTGCACGGGTTCTTGCACGGGTTCTTGCACGGGTTCTTGCACGGGTTCCTGCACGGGGTCTTGTACGGGTTCTTGCACGGGTTCTTGCACGGGTTCTTGCACGGGTTCTTGCACGGGTTCTTTAGCCGGTTCCTGCACGGGTTCCTCCTCTTCCTTGAGGGGCGTGAGTGCTTCTGACAGAGGTCTAATGGCTTTCCGTTTGCGGTGAGGGCGTTTCTTCAGTGGGGGGCCGAATGGTACCGGGTTGATTTCGGTTGGGATTGATGCGGTCGTTGTCGGGATTGCCGCGTTGGGTTTCTTGATTTGATAATGTTCGTAGATGCAGTCGTCGTCATCCGATTGACTTTCACCCTTCTCTTCGGCTTCGCTGGGGTCCGTCTCGACTGTACAGACAGTGCTTTTATTTTGTTTCGATGCCTTCTTGGCCTTCTTTTTCTTCTTTGTGGAAGAGCTCGCCTGGCTCTTCAAGGACGATCGTCTGCGTTCTTCTTCGTCTTCCTTTACGAGTTCTGCGAGAAGCTCCTCGTCGATTTTCGAATCGTTTGGTGAGGAAGGTTGCCTCGGGGGTGCGGGAGGTGTGCTGCTTGTCGCGCTCGACCCGACCCCGGCAGTGATGGTAGAGGACAAATGATTGAGGCGTCGCATCATCCGAGTGATGTGGCTCCTGTCGCGCCCGGACAGTGCCATGAGCATGTTCACAGCTCGTGCTACGGGTGGTGGCGAGACGATTGGGTTTTTCATGCAATCCGTCCGAACATTCTCGATAGACCCGTAGTGCTTGAGAAGAGTGTGCATGAACAAACCGAACCTTCGCGTCCCCGATGTCTGATCCACGAGTGCGATCCCGAGCAGGTACGAGTTCGATCCGGTGAGTGCGATGCTGATAGATTCGAGTATGGGTCGCTTCCATGCCAAAGGTGCCGTCTTAGCGAGGACAACGAGTGAGGTATAGTCCGAGCTATTGTCGAATAATTTTTCGATGATGATTCGATCGAAATTGTCGCACAGAGCCGGGAACTCGAGAATGCGGTTCTTGATCACCGTCGCGATGATCGCGAGGTCCCAGTGGAAGAGACTATCTCGATCGAACCACTTGTCGAACGTTGTAGTCGTGTAGAGCAGAATCCGTATGATGCCACGACAGAATTGTACGGATTCGAAGATGTGAGACAGATCTTGTGCGTCCGCGGGTCGTTCGATTTCGATCGGAAGTCCAATTGTGTGGAGCTCCGGATCATCAAACCCGTAGCAGAACATGCCGGAGATGAGTGTGACAAGTGCGCTCATACAGTTCATGAGAGTGCACGGGTTCTCGATTGCGCACCTATCATTGGGGTCGGTCACGACGTGCATGAGCCAGTCGACGATGGTATGTGTCTGTTTCAGGTCGAGGATGTGTTGATCACGTTCGTATAGGTCGAGGAGAACTTTTACGATCCAGTACGTCTCTTCGATGGTTTTGAAGCGTGGCAGCATGTGAACGATGCTCTGGATGATATGGATCGCCTCGTCGCGTCGGATGGGTCGCCGTTGTGTGACGCATTTGTTCACGAATATGTAAATGGCGTCTGCGCGGTCTTCGGGTGACGTCTCGCCTCGAAGGATGATTTCGTACAGGTAACTAATCTGCTTCGGCGTGAACTCGGTCGTTGCAATCGCGCGTGTCTGTTCGGGCGTGCATGTGCCGCATGTGCAGAACTTGGTGTACGTTTCAAGCGTGCACCAAGGACTGTGCGTCTCTTCGTGTTCCTCTTCCATTTTTCATGTTTGTGAAAAGCGGTTCAAACATGTATGACCAGGCTTTCGATTTTTTATGAATTGTAAACATACCAAGGACGGACCGTAAAGCTTTTAAGCAAACTTTTGTGCGAGCTTGGCGGAGAATCCGGATTTGTTTGTAAAGGAACTCCATGCATCGTTTGCGAACGGGTCCGAAGTATTCACACCCGGTTCGGCCGTGGCGAAAGGATCTGCGAACGGGTCGGACGGGGGTGGTGGTGCATCTGTCATGCCCATCATTGCCATGTAATCGTTACTAGACATGTCTGTGGGGGGTAAATCGGACGCGGGAACGTCGGACATGTTGATACTCGCGTCGCTCGGCGGCTCGGGCTGTGCGTACGGGGTTTCCGGGTAAGGCACGGACAGGTCTTTGTTGTAGGTCTGGATCTGGCTCCGGTAGTCCCGTTTCCTGGGGCATTCGTATATCTGCTTACCGCGCCGGTCCTTGTTAAGCACGCGCGGGACACACATGAGATCCTTCAAACGGTAGGCGTCCGGGCGCAGACGGCAGTTGAGGGTAGGCTTATCGGCACTGCAAATGGTCGCAGCGCCTTTGTATCCATCGCGACACTTCTTGTAGCACAAACCGGCGTTGAACTCCTCGCCGTCCGGGCATTTGTTGATCCGTTCGCACGTTTGCGGACCGGTCGATCTGTACCCCTCCGGGCAGTCGTCCGGGTTCGAAGGGATCGCCGAGCAAACTGCACCCCTGCAAGAATATCCTTTACGAGGCGGGTTGTACCGGATTTTCCCTTTCCGCCACTTGGAACCGCGAATATACATGAGTTCAGACCGTTTCACATTGGGGTGGTAGCAGAACGCGTCGATCTTCTTCTTGTCACCACTGCACCCCTTCGGCACGGTCATGTTCGCAGGGATCTTACCGACACCACGGTCGTACGAAATGTCGTACTTGGGGACGTACGTGATCGGGTCCTTGAGTCCGGGTTTCTTCAGGACGTCCTTGTGGTAGCATCGCGCGCCCGGGTCGACCCAGCGAGTGCGAGTCTTCGTGACAGACCTTCCGTTTTCCCACTTGGTGGTCGTCGACACGACCGCGTACGACTTAGTCCCGGTACCTCCGAGCGTGCGCGTGTAGTCGCGGTACTTTTGGTTGTAAAAGTCGTCGCGGATCGTTCCAATATAGTTGTAAATGAGCACGTACCATGCGTACAGGGTGTTGGAGTCGCACTTCTGGTACGTCTGCGTTCCGTCGATAGCGAGCGCAGGGTCTTCTGAGATCGCGTTCATGTCGAACAGCTGCGTGGGCAGGGCGTACGAGAGCACGTCGCACATGCGCAGGTTTTCTCTCGAGCAGTTTGTCACGAGGGATGAGCATTTAAACGCGTTCTCACTCACATTGATCGGAAGGTTTTCGTACGGCTTGAGCGCCTTCACGTCGAACCTGTACCACCTGCCCTTGTAGAAGATACGGTTCGTCCACAGGCCGAATGCCTCGACGATGGGAAAGCGTTTGCGCAGGGCGGACGGGGCAACCGATTTGTTGTTCGACAGGATCACGTTCGGGTTCGCAGAGGTGGGCGCAGTTTTGACGGTCGACACGGCGCCATTTGCCACCTCCTGTACTTCTTCCCCGACAACAAAAACGGTATCCGAACGAGACTCGACGTTGTTGTTCAAGTGGCCAAGAAGGATCGTGCGTGCCATTGCATAGTACGCGTCGGCTTCGTCCATGTCTTCCTTCGGGATTTTTTCTTGTGCTTGGATGATCATCATGCGGATGGCCATGTAGCGGAACAGCTTCGTAAGGCTCTTCAAGCGCGTGTCAATCAGTGCAACCAGGTCGAGGGGATACGTACCATTTGCGTTCAGCAAGATAGTAATGTTCGGATCGAGTACGGACGGCATGGCTGACATGTTCGTCTCGGCAATGTCGTCTTCGCCAACGTCTGCGCCACCTTCTTCCGAGGAGAGGTTCAGTGTCGCGATGTTTGTTTCCGTTTGGGAGTTTGTGACGTTTGCAGTGAGACTGTCTCCGTTTGTGTTCAGAAGGTAAAAGTTCTCGACATCCCTGTTGGTGTTCATGATGTAGAGAGATGCTCTGTCGTTCGTGTCCGTCAGTTCTACAAACGTTGTGAACCCGGACTTTTTCTTAAAGTAACCGGTAAAGTACAATATGATGAGGACCACAAGGGCAATGAGATACAACGTTAGCATAAAAGGGCTTGCGAGAAGCCCGATTAACACACTGTTTGACATTTTTTTTATTTTTATTTTACTGGTGCAACACAAAAAAAAACGATCATGATTACTTGTCGGCCTTGATGATCATGTTCACGGTCAAGAAAGGAGGAATTACGGGAATCGGAGCAGGTGCTTCTCTGCCGGCAGGTTCGATACCACCTTGGTTAAAAACGACACTATTCGACAATGTAGTTGTGCTCGCGCGGTAGCCGTTGTCCAAATTCGTAGGAACTGTCGAAGGGACTTTGTACGAGGGATTCCATCCTCCAGTGGCTTCCGTCGCGGCTGTCGCGGTCAAGTTAATGGTTGCTGCTGCTGCGTTCGGTGTGACATTGAACGCACTAGGGGTGTTGGTATTTAGCTTGGCCGTGCCGGTACGCACACCGTGTGAGTGCGAGGGCATGTTCGCACTCGACAGGACTGTTGTAAAGCTTCCGCCGACTGTGCCCATGTTCATACTGGGAGCGAGCGAGAGTGTCGAGCTTCCCGCCAGATACCGGTTCGCCATGTTTGGCACGTTAAATTCACCGGCCGGTGTCGTACTCAGTGTGTAACGAGTGCCGATCGCGGCAAACAACAACGGATAGTCGGCTTGTTTATACGACGCACCGTTGCACGGAAGCCATCCTCGCAGTACGGTCATGTCTTGTCCCGCGTATGGCCACATCGTACCGGGTGGAATGAGGGCGTTCACGAGGTCGACCGAGTTTGTTTTTGCAGCCTCCACGAGCGGTGCACCCAGCACGTTCGAGAGGCGTGTGGATAGATCGGTAATGTTCTGGGTCGTTGCCGCGAAACTATTATTTGTCACGTAATTTGTCAGTTGGGTTGCGAGTGAGCTGGTCGTCACGTAACCCGCGAGCTTTCCGTCCACGTATGTCTGTGCGCTTGTAAGTGTCGTCGCAAGGCCAGAGTTCAGGGTCGATGTTTGTACGGCGAACGCGCGCACACTTGCAAGGGCGTTGTTGAACGCGGCCGTCGCTTGAGCGTTTGCGTGCGCTTGAGCACTTGCCAACGTCGATTGGACGGCGACGGTGAGTGTGCTTGCTTGGACCGCGAAGGCGCGTGCGCTTGCCACTGCGTTGTTGAACGCAATCGTTGCCTGATCCTCCGCGTATTTCTGAGCGGTCGAGAGCGTGGATTGGACGGCGACGGTGAGTGTGCTTGCTTGAACCGCGAACGCGCGTGCGCTTGCCACTGCGTTGTTGAACGCAATCGTTGCCTGGTCCTCCGCGTATTTCTGGGCGGTTGAGAGCGTGGATTGGACGGCGACTGTAAGTGTGCTTGCTTGAACCGCGAAGGCGCGTGCGCTTGCCACTGCGTTATTGAACGCAATCGTCGCCTGATCCTGGGCAAACTTCTGGGCGGTTGACAGTGTTGACTGGACAGTAATGTTTAAGTCGCTTGCCTGAATTGCGAACGATTTTACACTCGCAAGAGCGTTGTTGAACGCGTCCGCTGCTTTCTTGTCCGCGTAGGTCTGTAAGGAAATCGTTGCCTGATTGAATTTCGACTCGAGTGCGGTCGTTTGAGCTACAAAGGTTGACAGATTTGCAGCTGCAGCTGATAGGGCGATGTTTGCGCGCTGTTCGGCAAACGTGCGCAGTTCGTTCGTTTTCGAGGCGAGTTCGTCGGCAGTCGCGGCGAATGCCCGAACACTCGCAACGGCAACCGTAAGGGCTTCGTTTGCTTTCTTATCGGCGTACGTCTGCATTGTAACAGTTGCTTCGTCAAATTTGGCTGCGAGTGCTGTGGTTTGAGAAGCGATCGACTTGACGTTTTCCACTGCTACATCGAACTGTTTGTCCGCATAGGTCTTTGCAAAGTCCTTTGCCTCTGTTGTCTTTTGATTCAACTCGTTCGCAGTCGCAGCAAACGTCATCACGTTGCTAATCGCGGTGGCAACGGCTTGGTCTGCGTACGACTTTGCGTAACCCGTCGCATTTGTTAGGGTCGAGTCGAACTGTTTCTCGAACGAACTCACACGGGTGTCGAACGCCTTGTTCAGAGAGAGTACGGCGTCGTTGATGGAGATAATCGAGTCTGTTGCGTTGTCGATCTTACTCGCGACGGTCTTGTCGAGCGTGTCGATCATTTTGTCCATCGAGCCAAACTTGTCCTCGAACTTACTCGCCGAACGACTCAATGCGGCCGCAATATTGTCAAACTTGCCCGCAAATGTCGAAACGTCCTCCTTAATGCCGTTGAACGACTTGGTTAAATTATCCACTCCCCCCAACGCCGTCTGAATGTCCGTTTGAGCGCTTTCGAATTTCGTTTTCAGCGTCCCGACGTCCACACCCACTCCTTTCAATTGCGTACTGAATTGGTTCGTAATATCGATAAACTGCGAATCTACGGCGGCCTTGAACGTTTTGGTATTCACATCCACAAGCGTACTCAAAACGTCCATCGACAAGTTGAAGCGATTCGCGAGCGTGCTCGTCGTGCTATCGACCGTCTCTTGCAACTTCTTCGTGAGATTATCAACTTGCATGTTCACGGCCGTGCTCAGCAAGTCGAGCGACAGACCGAACGTTTTCGTAGCAGCGCCAATCTTGTCATTAAACTGGCTCTCGATGTTCGTAAACTGTTTCGTGACCCCGTCTTCGATCGAGTCGATGCGGCTTGTGAGTTGTCCGACGCCGTTTGCAAATGCCGAGTACAGCTTGGATGAAGTATTGAACAACGTTGTGTTCGTCGAGTCCAAACGTCCGCTGATCGTAAGCTGGTTTTGGATCATGGTGTCCAGACGGTTGCGCACGTCCCCGAACGTTGACAAGAACGCTACCTGCGTATCGCCTAGACGGATATCCATTGCGGACAGGGTGGCAGTGGTTGCGACCTGAATATCACCTTTCACGAGTGCGCGCACGGTCGACATGGTCGTTGCAATCTTTGTGTCGTAGACATCTTGCACCGAATTCAACGAGTCTGTGAACCGACTCGTGAGCGATGCGGACTGAGAACTCAGTTTCGAATCGGTTGCCGAACGTTCGCCTTCGATCTGTTTCTCGAATGCCTCGCGCAGACCTTGTGTTGCCGCTTCGATCTGGGATTTCGTCACATTTTGAACGGATTGGATCGACGAGTCGAGAGACCCCATAAGAGAGAATTTGACATTATTAACCTGCGAGTCTGTCTTTGAACGCTCCACGGAGAGTTTGGACTCGTTTGCTTCTCGCTCGCTCGCAAGCTGTTTCGTAAACGTCTCACGAAGGCCTTGCGTAGCAGAGTCGATTTGTCTCTGCGTAGCAGACTGAACGGCCTGGATCGACGAGTCGAGAGACCCGAACATCCCTCCGAACTTGCTTTCCAAACCAGTCACTTGCGAATCCGTGCGACTCCGTTCGGATACCAGTTTTGTGTCCGTCGACGCGCGCTCGTCATCGATTCGTTTTGAAAATGAAGCTTCTAGCGAACTCTTCAGAGAATCGATCTGGTTCAACGTCTTGTTCTGAACATCTTGCACAGTCGACCCCAACGACCCGAGACGTAAGTCCATCGTGGAGAGTGTAGCAGTCGTGGCGACCTGGATGTCACCCTTCACGAGAGCCCGGACGGTCGATAATTTTTGGTCATACGCATCCTGTACGGAGTTGATAGAATCCTCGAACTTGGACGTGAGCGACTTGGTGAGAAAACTTCCTTGAGCACTCAACTTTGTATCGGTTGCTTGACGTTCAGTTCCGAGCTTTGAATCCGTCGAAGCGCGCTCCGCTTCGATCTGCTTGTTGAATGTGTCTTGCAGAGATTTGGTCACGGACTCGATCTGGACTCTCGTGGCGTTTTGAACCGACTGGATGGATGAATCAAGCGACCCGAACATGTTCCCGAACTTGCTCTCAAGCCCACCGACCTTTTCATCCGTGCGTGCTCGTTCGGTGCCGATTTTGGTGTCAGTCTGCAGAGCAGTCTGCTGGGCAGTCGCGCTGATTTTATTATCCAACTGAGAAAACATGTCGGAGAAGCGATTCGTGAGCGTTGTCGTACTTGACTGAAGCTTCTGGTCAAAAGATGATGTAATGTCTCTGAACTGTTGCGTGAACCCGTTGTTGATGGACTGGAGCTTCGAGTCGAACGAGGCCAGCCCGCTCGTAATGTTCGTGAGAACACCTGTCTGCTGATCACTTAATGCCGCAAAGTCAGAGCTCAGTTTTGCATAGTTCGTCCTGCATGTGTTTAGTTGTGTGTTTGTCGAATTCAACTGTGCGGACGTCACTGTGAGTTGTGCGTTCAGAGATTCTTGCTGTTTGCGAAGATCATTGATCTGTGATGTGTATGTGGTCGTGAGAACGTTCCGCTCGTCTTGAAACCGTACGGTTGCATTCTGGAGATCCGATGTGAGCTTGGCCAGCGCGCTCTGGCTTTGACGCAACTGCGTTTGTAGATTTTCAATCTCTTTAAACTGTGCAGCAGAATCGATTTCGGACCCGCTCTGTAGTAAGCGGATTTGTTCGGTGAGTTTGTCTTGGTTCGCTTTTGAAGTTTGTTGAGAAACTTGAAGCTCTTCCACGGCCCGGTCTAACTTCGCCTGGAGGTCGCGCAACGCCGATTCGAATTGCACACGGGCCTGATCGGCTGCAGTCCGCGCGTCGCGTGCATTCGTTTCGGCTGTTTCCTGCGCAGCCCGGGCAGCCGAGATTTTTCGCTCGAGTTCTGCTCGATCAGACGCGCCACAGTTGTTGAGTTGCGCTTCGAGAAGACTGATTTGTTTCGAGAGCCGAACGACCTCCGTTTGAGCTTTGTTCAATGCCTTTTGGCTCTCTACGTCTTGTTTGGATCCCGTTCGCATGGTCGTCAAATAGCGCTTCATCAAAGACTTGACATTCCCTACATTTGCTTCATTTTTACTTGATACGGTTGAATTCGTAAACTTGGAACGTGAGGGTGTGCAAGGATAAAACCATGCGAACACAACCAGTATGATTATAACGAGGACGAATAGACTAATGACGTTTTCTTCGTCAAATGCCATTCTGAAATTTTTGTTTCTTTTTTAAGAAACGTACGAAGCGAAACTTTTGTTTGGTTGTTTCCACGTTTTTTTTTATTGTCACGGTTCTTCAAAAAAGATGTATTTGTTTTTAATTGTGATTCTCGGAATACTCGCATACTTGTACCTGCGAGGCAGACAACGCACGCAGACACAAGTAGTGACCGATGTCGGTCCCGTTCCGATTCCAGCTTCTACTACTCCGGCTTCTACTCCGGAGGCTCCAGCTTCTCAAGTCGTCAGTGAATTCTCAAACGCCACAACAAGCGAGTTTGAATTGTTGAATTTCATGGACCCGCGACTCCGCACAGACTTGGGCAAAATCATTCGCGGTCGAAACAAAATTGTAGTGTGGGATTCGCAGCGTGTCAACACGATGAGGCGTGTGAACAATGTGAAGAATGTGCTGCAGCGTTTAGAGTTCCGCGACGACGACAACGATAACACGATCGAGGTATACCGAGCTGTGAACCAAACCGGGATTGATACGTACGTCTTCCCTTTACAAGAAGACGATGAAAATGTAATTGTGTTGGCTCGTCAGCATGTGTCCGATGACCCGTCCGAGACACGTTCGGTACAAAGGACTCCTGTAGAAAAAATGAACGTATTTCTTTCGGATGATTCAATGGTCCCGCCCGATCTCGTCCCCGTCATTCGTGAATTAGAGGGTTCGTACAAGGCTCGTCAATCATCGTCGGGTCCGAAAGCTGTCGATACGCACCGATCGTAAAAGAACTGTTTTTTTTTAAATTTGTAGTAGCATAAGGAAATAAAAAGATTCGGGTTCGTATTTGCAAAAATGCCTCCACGCAGGTTTTCGAAAAAACCAAAGAATAAGAAGAAGACGCTCTCGAGAAAGCGAAGCGGTAGTAGTCGCCGTGTAGAACGTGGTATTTACCACCACCGTCCATTCGAGCACATGGATGATGACGTGTACATCATCAGACCAAAACAAACACGCGCCCACCATTATGAGTACACGTCGGGTGACATTCATGACCATTTAAACAGGGTGAACCGTGGTGCGTCGTATACACTTTCGCAACAGGATCTGATGCAACGACAAATGAAGAATGAAGAGAAGAAGTACATTCCAAACTACATGCATGTGTCTTCGGACGAGCTTGCGATTCCGGCGCCGATGAAACAATTCCAGCATGGGATGCGCATGTTTACGAATGCGCATGCTTAAACAAACTCGATTTTGAGATTCGCGGCCGATGCGGTCTCGTCGACGGTCAAAACCTCATACTCCGAAATCTTCACGAGCACGTACTCGAACGCGAATTCCTCCGTGCTCGAGTGGCGAATCGGATCCGACGGAGACCCTTCTCTGACTGAGTAAAACACCGTCTGGACTTTCAGCTTTCTCTCGAGTGCGTCGTTGAGGTATCGAAACGCAGGATCGGAATCGATTGTGACTGTGGTGCCGTTCACGCGTACGTCCTCCGCCCGACACAGGAGCAGCATGGGCTGCATCCTGTCGGTGTTAGGGTTCACCTCCATGAGGTTCACAACCCGGATGGTATTGTTTGTGATTCTCGTTGATTTTTTCTCCAAAATGGAGTGAGCAATCGCGAGTGGTACGATGGACATTTCGTTTTATATGTCGAACGGGTGCGTATACTATATTATGATTTTTGTATTCGGTCGAAAGTGTAAAAAATACAGAATGCTGAACACAAACAACAAACGTTCGTTCGAAAGAGAAATCGTCCGCACCCAAACACCAAACCCTCCCACACCTTCCGAGATCCACGAGCGTGAATGCGAAGACCGAGCAGTTCGTATGGGTATCATGACAGACCGTCCCACTTATCAAACATTCCCTTCGCCCTTACAAAAACCCAACGACGGTGACAGCGTGTGGCTCTTTATTCCCGCGCGCACTTCCAAGCGCTCCATCCAAAATCTGGCAGACACGTGCGGAGAACCCCTTGTTTGCTTTTACATACGTGCGCGATGCCTTTCGAAATACGTGTTTTCGAACATGGACGTTGCGTTTCACTTTGAATTTAGCGAAACCACCTACTACATGCTCCCAGTCGGCACATTCTCGGAGTTACAAGTGCACGTGCTTAATCCCGAGCAAAATCCGGCAGCGCTTCAATTCGCGAAGGCGCAGATGGTAGTGCCCCTCGTGCCAACTGGAGAACACGACGCGTGATCGTGCTCAGAGAAAGCACGGGTTCGTGTGTGAAGGTGCCATGAGACGCGATATCGAAGGCCGTGTACTTCGTCGAGCGGTGAAAGTACGGGTCCGACAGAAGAAGCAGGTCGGATGCGTCGTGAATCGCCGCAACAGCGTCCGACATCATTTTACTGCCCGTGTAGAGAATGTGCGTGGCGTACGGGTTCGTCCGAATGGTTTGCACGAGTTCGTCCGAGCCCGGTGCGAACTGCACGATCCAGAACAAGAGCGCGTCAGAGTTCATCAAATCCGGACGAAGCTCGAACACTTCATTCGCGACGTTGATAACTGTACGGGCCTGTTCTTGCGTCGGGTTGAGACTCAGAACGATTTTCGAATGAGCGGGCAGACGGAGTCCGACCGTGGACTCCAAGTTCGACCGTCCGGTTGTGACGTCCACGTTTGAGAAGTATGTGGGAGTGAACTCGCTGACGTTGGGGAAGTTCGGTTGTTCGTCCGCGGTGAGCACAAAGAGGTCGTGCAAGCGATTGTCCTCGCTGTTCGAGAGAACGAACATGGATTCCACAACGTCCGCAAACGTCTCCGTGTACATGGTCGGGGGCACGTCCGGATTTGTGCATGTGCCGAACGACGTCAGCACCGCCCGTACGGGGACTTCGAACGGCTGGGAAGATTCTGCATTTTTCATCAAACGGATACGTGCGATGATTTCGAATGCGGAAAAGAGTGTGCCGAAGACGACAACCTTGTCAATGTTGTAATTTTTGCAGTAGAACACCAACTGGATCAGTACGTAATCCAGTTGGTGCATTTGCGGGTCGTAGGTGTGCGTCTCGCCGTCTTCGAAGTTGAGTGTCTCCCCGAACGTGTGCACGCGGACGCGCTCGACCGGAAAGTCAAATTCCTCTGCCCACGATTCCTGCCCGGGGCACAGCACCACGAACTCGTCGTCTGCGTGTGTCTGGATGTGCTCTCGGGCAATGTACGAGGCCGGGTTGGAATTGTTCCACGGCGTAATAAGCAGAAACCTCATGTTCTTTTATTCGTGTAGTTTCGAATTGTATCATAAAACAAAAATGTCATTCTTTTTCTTTATCGTGAATGTATTTGCTGGCCTTTTTGTCTCTGCGTTTGCGTTGCTTGTCATTTGGGCACAATTTGATTCCATGTTTCATCGTGACAAGCTAAATTAATGAAAAATACGTACCCGTTCGTCTGCGCGCATCACATTCTTTAAGGGTCCTCCATGAGCTCGTTCACATCTGCATCCGTCATACCACCCGCTCCGGCCGATGCGGACTCTTCACGACCCCGCTTGGAACCCGTCACGGGTGCATCATCCGGTACGAACGCGTTCTCGCCGTACGAAGCAGAAGCGCCCACCTCGACTTGCACATTGATCAGCTTCCATGAGCAGCTGATGGACTGCTGGATCCATGCATTGTTGCTCTCAAGCACCGCACGAATCACCCTGTTCCTGCCGCGCAGAGCGTCGATGTTGAACACCGGCTCGCCCTCGAGCGCCTCGAACGCGGGCTCGTACTGGTACACACGGGCGTTCGTGGCAGGGTCAAGCTTCCAGTACGAGATGTTACGGGATTCCTGGTCGCAAATAAAGACCTTGCGGGAAGCAAAGTCCGTGTCGCGCGTGTTAATCTTGGCGCGGATGCCAAGGGTGTACTCAGGCTTGTCGGGCCAGTGCACGGTCTGAATGAACTTGCCCTCGACATCCTCCTCGGACATGGCCTTACCACCCTTGCCCTTGAGGAAACCCTGTGCGGCGATCTGCTTAATCACCTTGGTGTCGAACGCCTCAAAGACGTCGACCAGGCGGCGTTGCGACGCCTTTGTCGCGGGCTCGGTAGCGGGGTCGAATTCGCCTTCCATGTCGGCCGAACGTAGCTGATCGAAGTTGAGAGCGACGGTGTAGCTTGCCGTGTACGTCTTGGTGGGATCGGCATTGTCCCATACCTGTCCGATCGTCATGCCGGGAGTCTGAACGCGAGGAATGTCATAGGTGGTACCATCCTGCTGATAGCGGATTGAGAGCATCTTTCCTCCGGCCTTGGGCTCAAAGAGCTTGTCGGCCACGACGATTCCGTCGGGGTTGAAGCGAGACGCCGTGAAAGTGATTGCAGAACGCTGACGCGAGCCCATTTTCTCGAACTGAAAGAGACTGATCCGATTTACAGATGAATGTGTGTATATCTTATAGTCAGGATTCAACGCGTTTTTTTTTTCTGAAAAACAGCTACATTCCAACAAAGGTCCGTGGCAGGTTGTAAACCTCGAACTGGTTCCATCCAATCGACACGACGCGGACACGAGCCAACGATCCTTCGACTTGCAAAATCTTGACGCGTGTCCCAGCGCGTACACATCCGTGTGTTTGTGAGACGACTCGTTCGATCAAAAAATTATTTTTGTGCTTCATATCTTGAAAAAGAATGAATCCACGCGAAGTCGTGTCGGCGAGAAATCTTGCCGCACTCTCGTTTTTCAATCCGATCGCAAACACACAAATCGTTTCAGTTGAGAAAGAAAATGATTTCGTTTCTTACGAAATTACGGAAGCTCGTAATCGCTACAATCGGCCCGTACGGATGCTAGAAAGTCAACGCGACATCATCACCCGCATCTTGAATCCGTTTCGTTTGAAGTCCATTCGAGTCGCGTTTTCCTCCGAACGGAAGGCAGGGTTCAGTATTTCAACCCAAGCGTTTCCGTGCGCCAGAATCGTCAATCTCCCGACCGGCGTTGGTAAAACACTCATCACCACGCTCGGTGCATATTCGGCGGCCGAACGATTCCGTCATTCCTTTCCGGAAGCATTGCATCAATTCTTGCAATCGTTTCACTTTCCCACGGTGCGCGGTTCAATCAGCACATGTCTGGAATCGCGCGAATCCTTGTTGCTGCCCAACGTGATCTTTGTGTTTTCTCCAAAACATTTGGTCGGACAGTGGCGCGACACGTTGTTTCACAATCGTCCGAGCAACGCGTACGTGTTTCCAGAATCGAGTTCCTTGAATCTGAGCGCGTCTTCATTCAACGTGGACGAGATTCTCTCGAGACCCGAACATTTGTTTGTGTACGTGCTCCATCCGGGAAACTACAAGAAGATGCTCTTGCAGGACGAAAAGCAGATCGTAGTAGGTGTCGCGATTTTCGACGAGGCCGACTCGGAGCACTTCCCGTGCAAGGAATCGCATGTGAAAATTCCAGTTTCCATGTACACGTTGATGGTGACCGCAACGCCGAATAATATTTCGAACTTCCCCTCGTCACGCGAAACGACTACGAACCTGATCGGGCACTACTTTTCACACCCGTTTTTCCCTGGAGGCTTGGACCGGTTCTGGATAAACTGCAAAAATCGGCATGTCCGTAATTTCTTGTCGGAAATCATAGCAATGCAAATCGTAATGCCCCATCCGGATTTTCAGTCGGGGATCGTAGACGAAATCTGCGCGCACATTCCAAACTTGCATTCGTACACGATTCGTACACGGACTGGATTCGCACGTTCAGTTTTCGGATCGACATCGAACGACCTCGAGAATCCACGCGCGGCCCTCGAAAAAATTGAAAGAGAACTCGAAATACGTATCTACGGTCAGACGATCGAGGCGATGCGAGAGCAGATCCGCGAGCACCTTTCTGCACTTTCGGCTCTCGCGACGCCGAACGCCTATGCACGTTCTCGTATGGACGTTTTGCAGGGCACGTTGCGTCGTGTGGAGTCTCTGGACGAATCGTGCGGAATTTGTTTGGACGAATTCCACGGCGCGCTTCGTCTCACGTCGTGTTGTGGATTTTTGATTTGCCCGTCGTGTCACGAACGGATTACGATTTGTGCCAAGTGTCGGAACCCGAACGTCAAGTATTTTGATCTGGTGAGCGATGAACGCCCGGCTCCGAAAAGTAAAAAAGGGGCAGCGGCTGCCACTGTAGTTTCCCAAACGGCTTCGCGCGTCGCTCCGATGAAAAATACGGAAGGGTTTGAAGAATGGCTCGCGAGTTTTTCGTTTTCGAACGTGGATCAACTCACGGCTCTCAACACGATCACTGAGCGCGCGATGGAGTTTGGAATTACGCATATCATCGTTGCGGGTGCGAACGTCGACTCGTGGAATGGCCTGGGAGTAAACGCCGACCGCTTTTTTGACTACTCGATCGTCCGTCCGGCTGGTCATACGGCTGAGCAAACGAAGAAGACGGCAAAACGTTTAGATGCGGCTTATCGCAAGTACTGTTCGGGCGAGGAGCCGTCTGTGCTCATTTTAGACAGCCGACGAAACGACTCGGTGGAGCTTACAGGCATCGACGCGGGAGTAACCGACCTGATCATTCAAATTGGAGTTGAGGCGGGGGGTTCTGCGTATACACAATTGGCAGGAAGAGCGATGCGGTTCGGACGTGCACAAACGAATCCTATACGAATCATCTTTCATTAATTCACACGGTCATTGCCACGGGATCAAAACGAGCAAGGAACGCGTCGACATTGTCCGACGTATTTGCGAGAATCGCCATGTGTGCACATAAGACCGCCATGAGTTGTTCCTGACCCAGGTAGTCGACAGCAAGAATCAGATCGACGAGTTCGTGCTTCACATCGATCGACTGTACGAACGCGAAAACCCGCTCACCGACAAGACTTTGCAAGTCATTCGAGCGGAGCGGAACCTCCAACCTGTTCACTGGGTCGGATGTGTGTATGTTGCAAAACTCGATGATTTTCGAAAACTCGCGCGCGTTTACTTTCGGGAGGACAACATCCTCATCTCCATCTGTCTCGTCCGTGCACGCGCGAACAAAATCGATAAGATGTGCGACGTGATTGGGTACCTCGAACTGACACTGGTCTGCGGTGTGAATTGTGATCATTCTTTTCGCCTTTTGTTCTAATTCTTGCTACTTGTTTGTATTTCGTTTCGGAATGTCCGACTGACACCGAACAGGAGAGTCCGTAAAAAAGATGTTTGTTCTCAACTTTGCACGGGGCGAGACGAGGGTATGTTCGAGTCGTGACGAAGCGGTCCGTTTGTTTTTTTCGTGCTCTTCGTTCAACGACTACTTCGAATGCAATAAAGGGGTACTTATGCGACTGAACGGTGTCTTGTTTGTTTTGGATGACATCAAACTCCCACACGACGTTTCGTTGCGACTCGAAAATGTTGTACTGACAGAGTCGATTCACGATGTTCGTCAGGCGATCAAAGAATTCGTGTCCGACCGGGTCAGTGCGGACCTCGTTCGTGTCGAGGCGAATACGTTCAATATGTCTGACGTGTTAGAGGAATTAACGCTGAATTCGGCGTCCCGCGCCCATGTTCGTGTCGAGTATTTAGATAACGAGTATCTCAATTCATTTTAGGGTTTCTTGAAATGTCTCGAGTCGGTCCAGAACGGGACAGCGTCATTCAGCATTGTTTCAACACTCGGGTGCAGGAACGTGACGAACTTGGAAGAGCCCCGTTTGGCCATGCGGAGCCGGTTGAGAAAATGCGCGAGCGCCCGCTCTTCGATCGGAGTTCCGAGCGTGGCGACGGGGAACCGGTTATGCGTCTGGATAAAACGAATAATGTCTCGAGCTTTCAGTTCCGAATGGCGAAGACGGTTGCCGATCTGCTGCCCAGCTCCGTCTAACCAATTCGGCAGGTGTTTGTCGAGGTATGTCTCTACCCGTTCGTACAACGTCATGTTTCGAGATGGGTCGGACGTGCCTCGTTTCGATCTGCGAATCTGAACAATCCAGACGGCCAGCTTGTGTTCATGTGCATCATTTTTGTTCGTGACGGTCGGGAAACGCCCTTTCTCTTGAACGAAATCGACAAATGCCTGAGCACGTTCGAGCGATTTCTCTTCCAGGCTGCTGCTCATCCGACCCGTCGATGTTATTTGGTGAGCTTGCTTGTTCGAGTTTTTACTTTTTGTGCAGCTTTTTTACGGACGGTGGTGTGTGTCGAGCACTTGAGTTTCATTTTTGACAGTAAAACTTTCTGGAATCTCTTGATGTGTGATGAGTTCCCGTACGAATTCGTCGGAGTATCGGACGGATATGACTCCCTTTTCTTCGAAATTGCAGAAGCCTATGAATAGATCGACGAGAACAATGTCGTCTTGGTGAACATAGACGCGATGGCGCATATTACCTCGAATGCGACAAACGCGTACGAACGAGTCGTCGCATGCACATCGGAAGAGATTATCGCCTAGAACTTCGAGGACCCGTGCGTAGGCCTGTCCTGAGTTTTTGAAATGGATTGTCTCACGGAGCGTCGTTTTTCGTTTGGAGCAAGTTCTGTCGGACTTCATGAAAAACTTTTTATATGGCGAAGGAGAAAAAGAATCATGCCACGTCCTTTGGATCCGGACTTGTACGAACGAGCACGTCGTGCAGTGGACCGCGTATACAAGAAGCCGTCGGCGTTTCGCTCGGGTGCGATCGTCAAGCTCTACAAACGTTGGGGCGGACGGTATGCGGACGATTCGCGGCCGCGTAATCTTGCTCGGTGGTTTAAGGAGAAGTGGGAGGACGTGAACCCGCACAAGACCAGGACGAGTTACCCGGTTTTTCGTCCGACGGTTCGCGTCAGCGCTCGTACGCCTCTGACGGTGAGTGAGGTGGACCCGAGCGACCTGCGTAGAAAATCCAGATTGAAGCAACAAATTCGTGGAGAGCACAACCTCCCCCCCTTCCGACGTCGCCGCGCGTCTTCTCGTACGGCACGTCCGCAGAAGAAGAGATAGGTTGGAGGGGGGTGGAACCTGTTTCTAAAAATTCGTAGTTGGCTGTGCAAAAGTTCTATCTGGCTTTTCGTAATTCGTAAAAAAAAATTCTCCACCGCGATCAGTAAAAAAAAATGTCATCTGCCCCTACTGAAGAAATTACGATCCCCGCGGCGCCTGTGGTGTCCGCTGAAGTTCCCAGCTCTCCTGCGGCGACCGCCGTGCCTCCGCCCGTGGATGAGCTGGCCCCTATCCCCCGTCGTCCCGTGATGTCGGCGGACGCGTTGCGTTCTGTGCAGGACGCGACCCGTTCGATCCGTGTGTCGCGCAAGAATGCGGAGGACTCCATTTCTCTGGCTGCTCAGTCGGAGTGGTGGTCGAACGTGCTGAAGCACACGGCCAGCCTGCACCTGAACAACATTGCCGACCAGGTTGCGGCCGCGGCTCGGATTGCGGCCCAGGAGGACCAGTCGTACTGCCAGTTCGAGCTGACCTGGACCCGCAACATTGACTTTGCGAACTACGTCGAGAAGTTCTCGCGCTCGCGCGCCGCCATTACCTACCTGGCGTGCACCCGTGACCGCGGCAACTCGGTCCACTTGGACGCGGCCTTCGCTGCCCTGAAGATTGAGTTCGCACGCCGCGTGCTGGCGAAGAACGGCGTGCGCGACGTGTGCGCGCTGATCCGTCAGGAGATGCCCGGTGTGAAGTGCGAGCTGCGTCCTCGCATGGACCCGGACGAGGCCGTGGTGATTCACGTGAGCTGGAAGAAGGAGCGCAAGACGGTCGTGAACCGTTTCAAGAAGTGGGTCGTGAAGCCGATCATTCGGCTGTGGGATCAGATTCCGTTCCCCACGGTCATCTTTTAAATAAAAATCATGATTTCCCGTTTAAAAAAAAAACGGTTCCGCTGAATAAAAATAAAGAATGCCACCGTATGTGAAGCACGGGCGGGCGTATGTGGACGAAAAAACAGGGCGTCCGGCGTCAGCGTCGATCGTACAGAAAATCCGTGCGATATACGTGCCTCCCGGATACAAAGACGTGCGATTTGTTCTGACGGAAAAGTTGCTTGCTACCGGTGTGGACACAAAAGGCCGCACGCAATACATTTATTCGCATGAGCACAAACAAGCTCGTACGAATAAACGGAAGGACATCGTCCGTAAAGTCGCCAAGGTTATCAAACGCGTGGAAGAACTCATGTCCGAATCCAACGACGAATGCGCACTCATTTTACGATTGATCAAGCTGTGCAACTTTCGTATCGGCAGCGACGATTCCGTGCGCGAGTACAAACACTACGGACTGACAACGCTCACGCCCCAGCACTTTCAGTTCGGGCCCCGTTCGTGCAAAATCTCCTTCGTCGGCAAAAAAGGCGTACAGAACGAAGCCGTCGTGAATTGCACGAAGACAGTCAAAGAACTCAAACGGCTCGTTCGGAACACGCCGCGAAACTCCAGCGTGTTCGAAGTGAGCGCGAGTGAAGTCAATGACTGCTTGTCCGACTTTGACATCACAACCAAAGATCTCCGCACGTACTACGCAAACACAACCTTCCTCGAACGTGCCGTTGCCACGAAAGACGCCAAGCAAGCTCTCGAACAAACCGCGCAGTTTTTCCACAACACCAAAACGGTCCTCAAAAACTCGTACATCGTGTCTGAAGTATACGCATGGGTAAAAGACGGCAACGTCCCGAAGAGTCCGCGACACGTATCAAAGACGTTACTACATCTCATTTCGACATAGATAGAAAAAAACGAATGTCTTTCATCGCAACCGTTCAAAATTTCGCGCGCATACCCGTGCAAGCACGTACGCTCTACGTAATCGACGTGGATGAGACGGTTTTATATTTTCGAGAAGTTCCACCGTCCTACTGGGATGGTGAAAAGTCCACAGACGAAGCGCTTCAAGCCTGGAAAGGAATTGTACGATCGTGCGAACCCGTTCCTACCGATCCCATCTTTTTACCGGCTTTCCTCGAACAGGTCGTGCACTTAGGATCCTGCGTGCTCTTCGTGACGGCGCGCGACTTCGACTTGTCAGAAACCACCCGTGCGCAACTTTCCAAAGTTGGTGTGAATGTGCCGTTCGGACTCGTGTGCACGTCAGGAGACCGAAAGGGAAGTCTGATCAAGTGGTTGTGGAAAAAATACGCGTCTCGTTGTGACCACATTGTGTTTATCGATGATCTCATATTAAACATTGAAGACGTGCAGCACGAACTTCCAGACGCGGCCGTGTTTTTGTTCAACCGACACTAATCGTCCGTACAGGCCCGAGCAGACCCGGTTGTTCGCACACGCGGTAATGGATATGCGGGATCAATGCGCGCCCACTCGGTACCTTGTACGATGCCGGTTTGCGAACTCGGATGACAACTGTACCTCGTTCGTCCGTGCGCGCGACGCCCGAGTTGGTGTTTTGCCCGTAGGCCTTCCAAGGATCCGCACGGATCTCGTCGTCGGACTCGGCGGCCCAGAAGACCACGTTCGAGTCCGGGCGGAGATTTTCGATTCGAATTTCCGTGTTCGCCCCTTCGGGTTCCTTCGGTTGCATGGGCGCGCATGGGAACGCTGCCTGGTCGAGGAAAAACAGGTAAAAGTCACGCTGGAGAACAATATAGAAGAGTGCGACTCCGGCGAGAATCGTGAGCCCGTCCGGCTTGCGAACGACCTGCATGACCCACCAGACAACAAGGGCGATTGCTGCAATAAAACGAGCGTATACTTCAATCATGTTTTATTTTTCAAGCGAAAAGAAAAAAGAATGCTTTCATCGCCTGCACAAGTCGAAAAAATATGTGAATGTGAATATTACAAAAAATGTTAAACCCACACACACACGCCTACATGACGTTCGATGCACAAGCAAACAACCCGGACGAATATATTCCGAATGCGTTGTATATGCCTTTTATGAACGATATTGATGCGTTGGGAGGGGCTCCGACGATTTTTGATTCGTCTCGTAATCCTGACGATCTTATCGTCGAATGGACGAACTCGGATGGCAATACGAAAACGGCGATGAACATAAATGAAGTACCGGAAGTATCCCTGGTAAATATTATAAAGCGCGTTCGCTTTCCGCCCCCTTACAGACTTTTGGTAAGCGACATAAACCGTAGTTTTAAGAAACGATTGGTGGAAATCGTAAATTCTACAGAAGAGGTCGTGATCGAATCGGACCAATCCCTGGAACAACTTCTTCATATTCTGAAAACGTATGAGCGCACCACCGTACGGGCACAGACGCTTACGTTTCGTCGAGTAACGTTTAAAAAGGATCCGGAACGAGGTGGCGTTTACATTCCCAAATGCAATAAGTTGCGTTTCGAAGGGTGCACGTTTGAAGCAGGTGCGTTCTCTCCGGGTGAGTGGGGCAAGTTTGATAGCCTGGAAATCAAAGACACGCAAATCGCCGATCAGCAATCGGAAGCACATCCGAAATGCAAGAAGGTGAGTCTCGAAGGAAAAAACGAGTATTTGGTCGATCAATTTCGCGTCGGTCTTCATTTCCCTTTTCTCGAAACTCTCAAGATGAAGGATGTGGGGGACGTGTACATGCCGGCCAGTACGTTGTTCGTTCGGACTTTGAAACGACTCGAGATTTCCGGAAACGTTCGTTTGCATTTCTCAGGATCCAGCAAGTTTCACGCAAACGGACTCGACAGCCTCAAGACGTTTGTGTTTAATCCAACGGTTTCGACCGCCGAAGGGGACATGTTTGCTCTAGAAATCATTAAAAAGATGGGATCGATCAAGAAAGTTTCCGTCGTTTGTAAATCGTGCCGGCAGTTCAGTGCGTTGCAGGCGCGTTTGAGTTCCGCGGACAACGAGTTCAAGGTGTACTCGGAGGTCGGTCGGGAGTTCGTATGGGTACCGAACCCCCGGAAGCGGTCCGCTCGGCGCGAATTGAAACAGCTAGTTGGTGACGAAGGACATCGTACGTTTATCACGGAAGACCCGCGCAAAGCCCCCATTCGCTATCATCTCGACACAACCGATCTCGACGAAGCGCTGTTCGAAGAACAATTCCAAGCGCACGCGAGCTCACACCTCAAGGATTTTTATGCTCACGGGAAATATCCAGCAATCTTCCGCAACGTTGTCAAGTACCTGCACAACCTCGATGAAGAAAAGAAGAAGGCTATTTTTTACTACACGTCCGGCAAGGGCAGTCGGATGTTGAACGAGTTGTTGCTCGACCGTATTGACCCTCAGGTGTTGAAGACGTACCAGATTCGTCACTGTAACACTCTCTTGAAAGACGTGTTTGCGAATGTCCCGCCCGTGAAGGAACCGTTCGTGGTCTTCCGGGGCTATCCGTCGAACAAACTGGACAACGGAGCTTTTCATAGCTCGACGATCCGCGCGGATCTGTTCACTGGCCGGGGTGACTGGTACACGAACTTCGACCCCGACACGCTTTCCGCCCTCCCGCTCGATACGGAGGCGGATACAACGTGTTGTCATCACATTATCCGCGTGATGCCCGGCGCCCGGGTGTTATACGTCCAAGGTGGATGGTCTGGAATCGCCAGGTACGGAGAGTTTGAGGTATTGTTTGCGCCATGTATGGGTAGGTTTTATCACATTCGGTCGTATAAGAACATGGTCATGAACATGATGTGTCACCACTGGGTGTACGTGCCGGAGGAAGCGCCTCTTTCGAGCGAAGAAGGAGGATGCAGTGGACCGAGAAAATGCCGTTTCAAAGGTCGTACGGAAAACGCACGGACGTTAGAATCCCGGTTCAACAAGATGAACGTCGCGGTCAACGCGCCGCACCCCGCCGCCACGGACGCGGAAGGGATGAGCAGTTTCATCCGTGATCCGTCTGTCCCGACCGCACGCTCGACCTACAAGAACAAGGACAAGGTCGCGACGTTTGTGCCTGCGCAGAAAGGTTTACCGTACGAGTCCACGAAGTTGACGCCTGCGATCATGAAGACTCTGATGAAGCTCTCGAAGGACGCTCCCGTGCCCCCGTATGGCGACGCCGTGGCGGCAGCCGGGACCATTATCTTCGAGCCGGACGGACGTCTGTGGATTGTGCATCCTACGAACAAATTCGTAGGGTACACATCAACGTTCCCGAAAGGAACGCGCGATGCGGGCGAGGATCTCCGCGAGACAGCGATTCGCGAGACGTACGAGGAGACGGGCTTGCTCGTGTCCTTGAAAGCGTTCCCAGGGAACTGTCTGGACGACACGTCCGGGCAGCGCGAAATTACCGCCCCGAACGGCGTGTTCGCGATCCTAAACCGCGATTCGGGCGTGACGTATTATTACTTGGCCAAGCGAGAGGGTGGCTCGCCGGCGGACATGGGGTGGGAGTCGCAGGCTGTGTCGCTCGTGCCCGTCGCGAAACTTGAGGAACAGCATGTCGGGAGGAGGTATGTGTCGTCCGACTGGGTTTCCGAACCGATGGATCACCAAATCGTCACCGCCGACGACCGACGTTCGAAAGACAGCATGATTGTCGAGCATATTAATTCTGAACTGCAGACGATCCAAGAGATGTTGGAAAGTGCTGATGACTGGTAGTTGATGCGTTTACCACGCGTACTTGACAGGGCCGCGGTCCGACACTTTGCGCAGGTTGTACAGAGCACCGGGGGAGACCATGTCCTCGAGCTTGAGTGCCGCGCGGTTCACGACCGAGCTTGCCACGGAACCGGCTGCCTCGGAAATGGCAGCCACGACGGTGGACGAGGCCGACGATGCTTTCTGACTTTCCACGTTCACGCGACCTTCGAGAATACTCACGCGGTCTTGCAGTGTGTTCATCTGTCCGGTAAGGCGTGTCACTTGATCCTGGAGGCGCGTGAGTTGTTGCATCGACACCGTCGGCACAGGTGGAGCCCTGCTGAAGGCACGGAGCTCGTCCATCTGTGCGAGCAGTCCGGGGATGTTTGACGATTGAAGCTGCTCGCGGACTTCCCGGATTTGTTCGAGCAGGTTGTCATAATCCAGAGACGGTGTTTTCGGGGCCTCATCCTGTTCGGACGGAGGAGCCGACGGCGTCTCACTGGGGGCGGAGATGGGCTGTTCGGACAGCGAGCGGATTCGTTCGCGGATTTCTTCGAGTTGGGAAGCAATCGAATCGAGCTCGGGAGCCGCGAGGCTCGTTGCTTCGACACGCTCACCCTTGATTCTCCCTTTGAAAATAAAATCACCGTTACCTTGGTTGGATTCAAAGTAAAAGTTGTTTGGAGATTTGAACATGTTTTTTCGACTTCTTTTGTTTTATATCCACAAACGTTTTTTTTTGAGCACATGAATGAAAACAAATGGAGACAAAAAAAATGTCGGTGTCTGAATCTTAAAAAAGAAAGTTTGAAATTTGTCAATATGGACACGAAGAACATTTTAGGTCAGGTTGCCGGCCCTGCTGGTTACGTGATCGCCTCGATCGCAACAGGGCAGCAGGAATTCACATTGGAGTCGGGTGACGAAAATGCCCCGGCGGCCATCAAGCTCGCGCAGGACCTTATGGGGTACGTCGAGAAGGCAAAGTTCGGAGCTGACGTCGAAGACGTGGCCGATGCGGCGGAGGACGCCGTGAATGCCGCAGACAAGGTGGCGGTGGGTGGTACGACCGAGGATCTGATCGACGCGAAGGGCACCAACACGAAGAAGTACTCGTTCTGGGACTGGCTCGTGTTCGGTATGACGATCATTGCGCTGTTGACATCATTCACGTTGAACAACAACGTGGAAGTCCGTGCGAAGATGGGTTACAGCGGTACAAGTGCCACCGCCGGCATCTTCATGACCTTCCTCTCGATTGTCTTCATCTTCATGTTCGGCCCCTGGGTGTACTTCACCTTGTTGCTGCTGCAGCCTATCATGCAGGGCCTGCCCGGTTTCAAGACCGCAAACGGTGTGTACTGGATTGAGGGTATCAAGCGCGCGGCCGCCGACCCCGCGATCCCGAGCGAGAAGAAGTTCCTCGTTAAGTACCTCAGCATGATGCCGCAGTTCTTCGAGTCGAAGACGCCCGCCGCGCCCGCACAGTTCGGTAACTTCTACTATTAAAACGAGGAATGGAAATATTGATACGTACACACAATAAATACGCACACATACAGACCGAACCAAAATCGTCGGCGCTTGTTCGTGGTACGAATCGTATGAACAAGAACAATGAGGTACTGCGTCCACTGAACGGGTGATAACTCCGAAATGTAGTCGGACGAAAACAGTTTCTTCTGAACACTTTGATTCGAGCTCGCATAGATTGCCGCGCTCGAACCAACCATAAAAACCACAAAACGGATAAGATACCGGTCGTCCCAACTTGCGCGCAAGATGGTCGGGACCGTTGAATGGTGGAAGACGTGCAAGTTCCAGAAACGAAACTTGCGGTGCCGCACAAGTGCAAGCGTTTGGATATAATCGAAGTAGCGCGACGCATAGAACAACTGCATGGCCGGTTCCGTGAAAACATCAAAGATTACACACACCAAGACCGCTGTGTAGAACGGCAGCGCGACTTCGTCATAGGAGGAGACGATCGGATCTACCCATGCCAAATGCTCGGGCATACTTTCGTACATGTATCTGATGAGGTACGCACCCGTCGCATACACCGCACCGATCCAGACGTCCGCGAACATTTCTTTCTTCAAATCGGATTGATTACGTTACAATCAGACAACACGAAACATGGTTCGCCAGTGAGGCTCGTGCAGGATCCACGCGATCCAATCACACTGTCCGCACGTGCAGTCTAAGTTCGTACGGAAATCCTGGATGCCTTTGGCTTTCGACTTTTTGATGATGTGGTTGACGCAGTCGTGCAAGGGCTTGTCCGAGCCATACTCTTTGTGCAAACGATCCTCCAGACAAAACTTGAAATGCTCAACCGACTCTAACGGCGCCGTCTTGGACTTGCCCGGACTCGGATGAGATCGGATCAGTGTACGCACTGTACAGTCAACACCCACCGGTTCGACGACGTTTTGTTCGCAGTCGTCGTCCGATGAAGAAGAATCCGAAGATCCATCTTCCTCCACTTCGACTTCGACCGGAGGCGCGTGTAAAAACGCCCGTGCCATAAGGAAGGTGTCGCCCAAATCGTCCTTCTTGCGGTGCCGCTCGAAGAACACGAGCCAAGCACGAAAGCGCGGATCGGTCTGCAAGAGACGACGGGTTTCCTCGATGCTGGCGCGTTTGCGCATACGGTAAGCATTCCCGGCTTCTTTCGAGCCCCAGCGGCCTTTGTGACGCCGTGCTTTGCCAAACTCGAACGCCTGGTCTAAATCCACCCCCGCGAGTTTGTGCGTGGGGTTATAATACACGGGTGCCCATCCAAACTTGATGTAGAAGTACGTGCCGAGGATGCCGCTTACCACCCGCATGGTCGGATTTCGCTTCGGCTGGTTCTCAATTACGCAGTGAGTAATGAGTCCGCGCAGATTCGTGAAACGTTCGGATGCACAAAAACTGTCCAGGAACTGAGTGAATTTCTGGACAGTTAGGGATAGACTGGTTCCGCGCCGGATTGACGTGTCGAGATCGTCCCATGCGAGAATCGTATGGTCTCGTGCGTACACGCAAAAGCTTAGATTTTTCACGCCCACATCCCAAGCGAGGATCGCAGAGGACATTCGTGGTTCTTTTTTGATTGTATCGGACACATTGTTGCTTAATGAATCAATTACAAGCGGCGCTTGCCGCTGCTACGACGACGCTTGACGACACTGCTACGGAATTTCATGGCCGCGTAGATCGGCTTGGCGTACTTCGCGATCTCCGGGGCAGTGCAGTGCGGGTGCTTCTTCGCCGCAATCTTGATCGCCTTGATCCAGTTGTCGTTGCGGAACTTGCCCGAACTGCGCAGTCTCATAGCACGCGCACTCTTCTTCTTCGACACGTACCGAATCTCGCCGTTCTTGCGCTTCACCTTGATATCCTTCTTGGTCAATCCACCCACCGTATGGTGTGCGGTGCCGTTCATCACCTGGATACGGCTACCCACAGCCTTGCCGAAATGTAAGTCAGACATGTTTATGTTTCTTTTTTATTCTCTCACACCTCTACATTTTTTTCACACTACGATTTTTTACTCGATCAGTAAAACCTCTTTACACCCGCAAACCAAACGGCTGCCAATAGAGTTTCGCGCACATCCGTTTGTTCCGCCTGGCTCGATATAAGAGAATTCACTGCATACCGGTCTACAAACGAGCGCACTTCCATAGCATGCGCTTGCCACTCGATGTCGCCGATCGCGGAAACGTCAAACGATGCCTGCTTTATCAGCGCGCACGCGTCCTCGACGGAATTTACAGAATACCGATCCTTCGACCGCTCGTCCATACCCGAACAGCCATAACGGAAACGACTCATCAATTGAGAAAGAATTTCGTGCGCGAATTTCACAAACTCGGACCGATCGACCGGCAGGTACGGGAAAAAATGACGGTTCTCGTATAGAAAATGATAGTTCTCGTTCGGATCGCTCGTGTCCACCTGGATGCACACGACGTCTTTGATGGGCGCCGAACAGATCACCACAACGCGCACGCGGTCTGAAATCTTATTCAGGAAGAAACGAAGCACGTTTCGACTCCAACATCCAGGTAGGTCCACGATAATGCCCTTGAACGAGTTCTCGAGAATTCCCGGGTGAGCCTGGAACAGTTCGGTGGACGACGTATTGTCATCGTCCAAGATGATCTTCAATACGTCCCATGAACGTGTGCCCGAACGGGTCCAAAACAGGTCCGCGTGAGCATTCACAAACATGCTCACACCAGACCCGGACGGACCCCACACCACCGCATGATTCCGTTTGTGCAACTCCATCGACAGACGTTGACACGCAGGGTGGCGCATCACCTCAAACGGGCGGAGATGGTCCATCTGGTTTCGTTTGTTCTTCAGTTCTCAAAAACGAACAACAGAGCCGAACAATATCTTTCCCACAAATCACGTGTGTCACAATGGTCAGCAATAGGAATATCCACGCGAGCAAAAACACGAGAAGTAAGAGCGCACGGGTCCACAACGGCGCCGTCGGGAATGAAAGGATCGCCGTCTGAATGACCACCAAACTCCCCAGTCCCGATACAAAGGTTGGTGTGATAAAGGACGGTGCATGCTTCCACACCAGAGCGTATATGCCTACGTACGGAGCGTTCAAAGACATGACGTACGGGTCCATTCTTGTTTTTCTTTATAAATGAAACGCGCACTTTCGAGTTCGAACGTGATACGAATTCACTTTCAAAAAAAATACGCGCGTGTTTGTTTGTAAATAAAGAAGAATTTCATGTCCGGCCGCTTCCGCCCAACATCCTTTCGTGTTGCGTTCGGTAATGACGACATGATGGACGACCAACAGCCCGTACAACCACCGCTCGCTCCCGTCGTTGTCCCGTCCGAAACCCCAAGAGAAGTTGTGAAGCGCATTCAAATTGAAGAAGATAAAAACGCCGTCCAGTTCGAGCAAGTATTGGTACGTGAGATGCCGTGCAACATGTGCGACTGTTACAGGTGCGCTTATCGCCGACGTCAAGACGCAATGAAGCTGAATATAATCATCTTCTTGCTAGCCTTTGTGCTGATCGTGTTAATAATCCACGTGGGAAATAAGTGAAAATAAATAACGAAAATATGTTAGGGCATTTTCAGACAGTGTAGACCAAAATAAATCATGGCAGATCGCTTTGTGGACGATAACGCATATTCCACCACCATGGTGCAAGAGGACGACAATAATCCTCCTCCCCAGCCCGTACAGTCCTCCTCGGCGGCGTCCAAAAAGGTGACGTTCCGTATGGCGATTCCCGCCTCCCATGAAAGCATGGAGAACCTCGAGCGAATCAACCAAATGGAACTGACGATCCACGAACTCAAGCAGAAACTCGCAGCTATGCATGAACTCCTGAGTCGCGCGATTGAGACGAACTTGCTTCTCAAGAATGCACGGGTGCCCACGTACGAGCCCGATACAGTTCATGCGGCTGCGTCCGCAGCCGGCATCGACAGTTCGAATAGTAGTGGTGGTGGTAATTCCACGACGACAATTACGCTCCTCCGCGCCAATGGCAACAAGCTGGTATTGAAAGGAAAAACGTTTGATGTCAAGGACGACCTCAAGCGCAAGTTTGCGGCACAATGGGACGCGAGTCTCAAGTGCTGGTCCTGTGCCGACTCGTTCGAAGCAGATGTTCGCACGTTCTTAACCGAACGGGGTTTCAACATTGCTTAAAAATATATAACTTCGAATTGTATAAAACAAATGAATGAAGAAGCGAAATTGTACCACTTCGTCACCGGACGACCACCCATGTCACGAACACAACAAACAGATACAAACATGCGATTCTTTCTCAAACATCAACGGAATTTCACTGAAACACAAATTGAGCGATTCATGGACAGACTCCCCCGTGCAAACGTACGTATTGACAGACCATGGGGGAGTACGTTCATGACCCCGGACGGGCTCCTCCCTGGAAGTGTTGATGATGCAAAATGATTCGAATTAAAAACATGTAATCATAAAAAAAGTGTGTTGCATAAGATAAGCAAACAAAAATGCGTCTATACAGTTCATACTCGTTTTTCGGAGCCACAAACGTGGATGCGAAAAACTCGATTGGTTGGGAATCCCGTAAGCCCAAACGCCGCTCTGAGCGCCGTAAGATGCCGAACGAATGCTTTCTCATCGGTGCACCGGAGTACAAATATCCTATTTGTGCAAAAGGGAGTCGTGCCATTGACTGTCAGGGTCTGATGGCTGCCCATCAACGCGCGACCTTGATTCTGAAAGGCTCTCGTAAGAAGTCCACAAAAGCCATTCGCGACGCCCGGCATGCTCGCAGGATGTCGATCAAGCTTGCCAAGAAGAACAAATGTTCCTGGACGAACACGCGTACGGAAAAATTGGGTCGTAAGAGAAAGTCTTCGAGGTTCGGATGAGGTCTTGCCCGACCCTCGAAAGAATAAATGTTAAAAAAAGTGTCGCCCGTCAACGGAATGACTTGCATGATTGTGTAAAACTCGGAACGTGCAACGATATTGTTGGCAAATCGTGCGCATTTTTATTTTTGATTGAATGTGTTTACAGAGCCATGATCAGACGACCGCTGAACGTCGTGCTCGGCACACTTGTCACGGTCATCGCCGCCTTCGTGAAAGGAACGGAATACGAGGTCACGGTCACATTCGAGCCATCGTACACAACCAGACGCACCTGGTCGCCCGCCTCAAGGGACACGTTGCCGGTGAAGCCGTACCCGCCGGCCATGGGGTAGTACGAAGAGCCACCCGACGTCACCTTCAGGTAGATGGGAGACGAGTCGGTCGAGCACACCTCGAACGAGTAGAGACCCTTCACAGGGGCCGTGAACACACCCGTCGAGGGAGCGTAGGTCACAGTGTTCGTCTCCATCTCGTCGACAGCACCAAGAACGATGGTCGCCTCCGCAGCACTGGGGCCCACGAATGAAGTGGGGCCGTTCGCAGTGCCGTACGCCTTGAAGTAATAGGACGAGCGGAGGCTCGAACGAATCTGGTTGGTTTTCACCGACGAAAACAGATTGCGGCCCGTGTAAGGCGCAACGGGAGTCGACGTGGCAGAAAAGTTGTTGCCAGGAGTAGACATCTTTTTTTTGAGTTTTTTATTTAGGACGATGAAGAAAAAAATTGTTGCATCTGAATATTAAAATCTAAAACATGTCGACCCCCACTGGTGTCTTTACAAACGCAACCCCCGTACCCGTCGCGGCTGGCCGTGGTGTTATCCCCCGTGTCACGACGGGGCCGATCAAGTCGAGCCTGCGCTCGCATTATTTCTTCCGTGCGTACGGAACTCTGAACGGCGTGACCGAGTTTGTGTCTGAGGAGAACGAGACCCCAATCGTTCTCCAGGCCGTCGATGAAACCGAGTCTCACCCCGCCTACAATCCCGAGACCGGTATCTACACCGCTCCCGTGAACGGTCTGTACTGTTTCGAGAGTGGCATCCTCTCGGACTCGAACGACTTCTACCTGAAGGTGACTTCCAACGGTTCGGTTTCGTACCCCGCGGTCGGTGACCGGAGCTTCGCTGCTTACCTCTCGCTCCAGGCTGGTGACACTGTTCAGCTCATCCTGTACGACCAGGGGTCTTCGCCTGTCCGTGCCTACACTGCGCCCTTCTCCAAGGCCACGAGCATGTCCATGATCGGTCAGGCTCCTCGGCTTACGTTCTCGGGATTCTTGGTTTTTGAGACCGCTTAAGATGAAGATTTTCGCATAATATTATCGCATACGATTCCCATGTACTATCTTGCATGGGAATGTATGTATATTGTTGACGTTCATGTCTGTTTTTTGTATATATATGTATGGTGTTGTGGAATTGTTACTAAACCTTGATGATGTAACGCAGGGCCATGTAGGGGTCAAGGATGTTGTGCGACTGGCCATCACCCGTGAGCATGGTCGTAATGCCGGTAGTCGCCGTGTTGACGGTAACACCAGTCGTGTTCGTGCTAGTGGTCTGGTTGTAGTCGACCTGGTCAGCAGCGTCAGATTGAGTTGTGATGGTATTGACACCCTGGTCGCCCACATTGTTCACGTACGAGTGTGCATGACCCGGATCGGTCACGCCGTGTGCATGGCCAGGATCGACGACGCCGTGATTATGCGCAGGCATCTCAGCAATTGTGAGGGTGTGACGCTTTGCGCCACCCGTCTCACCCACGGCGTCAAAGTCCGCGTCGCTCGAGTTCAGGCCGATGATGTTACGACCGCGCAAGTTGGGGAGGTTGAAGGTGGTTAAGCCGTCGCCCGCACCGAACGTGGTACCGATGGCCGCGAACAGGTCCGCATAGATCGTACGGTCAATCGCTGAGCCGTCGCAGTGCAGCCAACCACCCGGAACCGAAATGCCCGCATAGGCAGACACGGAACCGGGAGGCACAAGCAGCGCCGACGCACCCAGAGGGTGGCGTTGGTACACTCCCGCGCCCTCCAGGCGCTTGGCAGAAATGTTTGTGTTTGTGTACTTTGCCTGGTTGGTAGGCACGGGTGTAGCCGTGTACGACCAGGTAGATGCAGGAGTCGACATTTTTTGAGTTTGTGTTTTTTATTGAACACGTGGTGCGATTTTTTTTCAATCAAAAATGAATTCAAGATACTCAACCACATCGACGTCACACTCTTGGAACATGCGCGGATCCGTAGCAGGGTGTTCATACACACGCGGCCGTGCGAAAAACGTACGGCGCCGTTTCGAACTTCCGACGGGCACAAACAAACCCACGCGAACTTTTTCATACACCTCAACACCCCGGTCATGAAAATGTTCGAATACAATCTTGAACCCGCACAGACTCAAGTACACAACACCCTCCGACAACTTCGGGCTGTCGGAAAAGAAACGAATCTCCTGAACTTCTTCTTCCTCAAGAGCGTCATCCTCGTTCGCTTTTGGTTTGGGTACGTGCACGGTCGTCTCGTACACGAACAGCCCCGTCGCGATCTCATACACCGGCCCGGGTAGCTCGCGTAAACGCGCATATTCCTCCCACGAAAACCGTTTCGGTAGAGGCGGGGGTTGTGACACGGTCGTACTCCTGGATTTGACAGCGCCCATTTCTTAAACGTCTATTTTAGCCCCCAGATATATGTTTTTTGTTTCCTAATGAACCAAAAAAAATAATCAGGCGTGTAATTAAAAAAAAATGCAAAACCCTCCTCACATCCCCGACGAACCATCCGGCATCGACCTGTCTGCGTTCTGCGGAAGTCCAGTGCGATTTTCACACGAAGACCTTTCCTTCGAACACCCGAATGAACTATTCGAACGAATTCCCGAATGGGACAATATCGGACTCAAGTCCGAACAGTTCACGTCTCCGGACGGGTCGTTGGTATTGAATCGCCTGACATGCTTCGCAGGGGGGTCGTACGGTATGGCATGTCATGCCCAACTCATTCATCCGTCAACCCGTGAAGGTATAAAATGTATCGTCAAGCTCGTGAACGTAGGGAACGACCTAAATAAACGGGTTGAGGCGCTCAAAGAATTCATGATTCATGCAATTTTGACACACACTTGTTCGACCGACCCGTACATCGCCGAACGCCAAGAGCTAGGGCGTATGGCAACTATCACAAAATTGTACGCAGGCTTTCGTGTGAAAGGATATGAGTTAGACTTTGACGGATCGTTGAACAAGGAAGCTCCGACACAGTACTTTGTGTACGTGATGGAAAACGCAGGCGATAAATCGTTGAAAGATATAATTACCAAAAGCAGCAGTGCCAGGGATTCACGTGTCATCTCATCCATGGCCGCTTTTTCAGTCTACCAGATCAGTTCCTTGCTCGAACGACTCGGTGATCTTATTCAGTTCAACCACCGCGACTTGCACGGCGAAAACATTCTCGTAAACTACAGAAACAGAACATCGTCTGGACGGCAAATGTGTGGGATGACAGACATGTTCACGTGTTGCGTGATCGACTTCGGGTACAGTCGGCTCACCTTCCGCGGTCGGGATATTCTGTGTTCGTACGAAACAATCCGGGGAGCAGGAAATCCAGTGCAAGCGTACAATATCGGGCACGACATAACATTCTTCCTTCGGACACTTCGGAAGGCAATTTGTGGGTCCGTGAATGTCCACACGCCCTGTGTCGCGATGATCCCGGAGCTGCTCGAGCTTTTCAATACCGTAATGGTCGCGTCGGGGCTCGACTTCGAATCAGACGCATGTAAAGACACCAACCGCAGACTCATTACCGCATTAACGTTTGTAGGGGACTACGATAAACTACTCGAGTGCCAAAGTGGGAAATATGCAAACAAAAGAGAGGGCGCGATTAATCCGTACCTCTTCCACCCACGAACCGTCAAAATGTTGTCCGCCGCTGTTTTACGGATCCTTGCGGTGCATTGTTTCGACCCTGAGAATGAAGTACGGCTAACCCAAACCCGTGCGGCTTTCCGTGAGGCCCTCGAACGTCATGTCGACGTGGACGTATCTGTGGAAGAGATTTCTTTAGATTAAGTTTACTGTTCACACGCAGCCGCGCCTGTACACAATAGTCTGACAGACACATCCACGCGCTGCCGATACGGAAGCCCGATGATATAATCTAACCACGTGCGCCCGAACGGGTAAAACGTGTACACAATCTTGTCAATGACGTGTCCGTTCGCAAGTTCCCAATTCCGTCCGGTGGATAAGCGCAAGGACCGTTTGTCGGTCGTTTCTGGATGTTCCGTCCAGATCGTAAACTCGAAGATCGGACACGCGATCCGATCGATTTCGTCTAAGAATTCACAGATCTCGAACTCGTACGGCAGGTCCGTACGTTCGGGCCCGTTCGGGGTCTCATGCGGACGCGCACGTTTCATTTTGTATGTCCGTGTGAGATTCGGACGTAATCTGAAAGAAAAGTTGCACAATCGGACTGTACGTCATGACCGTCCGGATGGCGTTCGGAAGATCCCGTGGCATACCCGGACGGAACCAAATGAACTGCCCACTTTGCTCAAAGACGGTGTCGACGAAGAGCACGTACCGGTCGAGAGATTTCTTCACACGGTCCAGCATAGGATCGTCTGAAGAATCGAATGGGTATTGCTTAATGTGGTCGTACAGTTTCTTGATGGTACGGAGTGTCACCGTATGGGTTTGAAAGTCACGCACGATTCCGTTCATGTTAATCCGTATTTATTTTCATTAGTATACAAATCACACATAGTAGTAGCATGAGTGTTACAGTGCACCCTCTGAGGCTCGCGTATTCTCTTCACGGCGGAACCGAACATCTTTTTAATAAGGTGTTATTAAGGAATGAAGGCGACAGGTGCAATCTTGCATTCCGTTCGCTCATAAATGCCGAGATACCACCCGAATACATCCATATGTTTCAACGTGGACGTGATCATGAATTCCAACAGTGTAGTATCGATCCCCATTCGGGTAATCGAGGAGAATATAACTTGCAACAGTGTGTCATCATAAATATGACAGACAAAGAGTTGGAGGACGCCATTTTTTCAGAAACGCATGTTGGCGACAGCAGGAAGGCATTTGAGTCCAAAACGAAATTCTTGTCAAGGTTTGGCCTGACTGAGAGTGTATCGATCGCACCATTTGGGACTGTGACGGTGAACGGTGTTGAACTTTACGACGGCAAGCCTGTAATTTTAGTCACCGGTGATATTTGGGATAACTTTTACCACACGGACAAAGAATTTGACGATCTATTCACTCGTATGACATGGAGAGTTTTCAATGGTGATGTCGGCATCGAACTCTGCTATGGTGCTGACGAGCTCGAACAAGAAATCCGTTCAAGGATAAAGACGTTGGCGGCTGAAAAGAGGAGTATCGTTTCAGAGATCGAAAAACTGCGAACGGAAGTGCAAGAACTTCGGAGCGTATACGGCGAACTCGTTCGGCTTGCGGTAGAAGATTCCAAACGTTTGTGTGCGACCCCTGTCGGAAATCCTTTTGATGAAGTCGAGCGCATGGAGTTTGAAAAACCAACGTCGTTGTTGTCTTTGTTTTGATGATCACACATCAATAAATAAGTCTTCCGTCCGTAAATTATTCATCAATGCAAAAGGTTTTACCCGAACGCTCGCAAGCGGCCCGGATGAGTTCGATCGAGTCGGACGAAAACCACTTGGTGCACAAAGACACGTACTTCAATTTCGACCGCTCGATAGCCTCTGTGAAGTGACGGGCGTCATCCGGTTGTACGCGGAAGGGACCAAGATTGGGGTGACGATGATGAAGTCCACGAAGAGTCAAACGCGTGATTTTGCCTGACGACCTACCGATCATCGCTCCGATTGCTCGAACGATATCAGACAACTGGCTATTTTCACAATCCGGGTAGAAAACAGCCAAATACGGTACGAAGTCGACACATCCATCATTGATCGTTTTACAAACGTCCGTCGCTTTTTGACCAGCTAAGCACAGTCGGTACAAGTTTAGGTCAAATGACGTGATTCCAGGAACCCAGATCGTAGCATATAAGAGTCCAGAATGTTCTCGCACGACATCGTTGATGCAAAGATAGTCTTCGTAGCCGTCGAGACCAATGTTTATATTCTCAAGATCTTCATTGAGTGTGAGAATCTCGGACACGAGGTACGGCCAGTCGATCGGGTCATCGCCTGACCACGACGCCTTTTCTACGAATACTGCAAAACTTGTTAACGTTGTCATCCCGAATATAGTGTTCGAGATGCGCCGTGCCCGGTCGTGTACGGGACTAATCCCGAATCTTTTGCCGAACGAAAGTCGCGAAAGATCGTGCTCTTCCAACACTTCCTCTAGTATGGATATGTCGACATCCGCGTCGAAATCCACATCTGTAAGACGTGTATTTGCACGGATCGCTTCGACAATCACATGAATCTTCTGTGGATCGTCGTAGAAAAAATCGTCGTCGAGACGGAGGCAACTTCGATCTCTTAAGACATCCGGAGGCATAAGCGCACCGTGGCGCGGGAAGCGAATCGCGCGAAGTACTGGTGCAAATTTCACAACATGTTCGGGCGCGAACGATTGAATCTGTGTACAAATCGCACTTGGAAGACAGCTCATTTCAACATGGTTTTAATTGAATTAAAAAAATCGTCGGAAAAAAATATTTACAAAATAATTATGACGAGCGTCCGTAATCAACAGCCATCAAAATACAAATACTCGAACGTAACTTCTTTTATGGGCCGAACCGATACGGCGTGTTCGATTCTTGACGCTAACGCCTCCAAACGAGCAATCCAGTGAGCCTGGTTCTTTGCGGATACGTGAGGAACACCACCGGACTTGATGCGCCTGTCATCCGTCCAAGGCGAACGAACCTTGTTCCCAAATGCATCGATATATTGGTCCGGATTGAACCGCACGAACACGATAGGGCGACGACCAGCATCGTCGAAGATCTGCATGACCCGCTTGTTCTCACAGGACGCTTCGTACGAGTCTTGCTTGTGCTGATTCTCATCGACCTCAACGACAACTACCCACTCGCCCATGTCGATGAGAACGTCCGGTTTCGATCCCGACGACTTGCACGGAACTTCTTCGACCATCGTTCCTCCAGCTCCAGCGCTCGCACTTGCCTCTGGCATAATACGCGCGACTCGCCGGTCGAAAATCATGGTAAGCCTGCTGGAAAATCGTTCGGCCAAGAACTGTTCCACAGCGGTTTGTTTAGTCTTGTAATTGCGCGACACACTGTACTCCGGGTAAATGTTGATACAACAGCGCAAACACAGCCAACGTTCGTTGCGTAACAATGGGCGTGTAACCCCACATTCCTCACACATGTCGTGCACCAGATCGAAATGGATACTCGGGTCACGACACTGTCCGCAATACTTGGCGTCACGCGGACGACCTCCGACAGTGCCAAAACGAGCAACCGCCGTTTTGCACGTAATACAGTGTGGGACTCGACCGTTCGAGTACTCAAACCCAAGTTTCGAAGCGCAGGTGAGACAGTATATCATGCCTTCGTCTTCTCGACCTTTAATAATCGCGGATACTTGGTGCTTCGCACACTCAATGCACTTGTCGTTGTTTAGGTCTACATCGCCTTCGACCTTGCAGTCACCGCAACGGATAGCACCTTTCGTACCGGGAGGACCAAAATTCGGTTTTTTTATACCACAACCAGAGCACGGCTTTTTCTCACGATTTATGTCCGTTGTGAGTTTGTGATGTCCACAACGAATTGGTTTATGGTTTCGCGTCGGTGCGAACGAAGCACGAATGTGACAAGTTTCGATCTCGCATAAACGGCTCGAATACTCAAAAAAGTCAGCGCGAGGTTGCGCGTGATCCTTGCAATGTGTAGGAACTCGAATGGTAAAGATACGAGGTACGTACGTTGCACGTTCATCACAACCAGGTGCACAACAGTCTGCAGTGCGTGTCGAACGTTTTTTCTTAGGTGGCATACTTATTTATATTTCAGTAGCGACGGTCTTGGCTAACTGAAATATAAGGGAATCGTTTTTGTTTCTGGAATTTATTTTTACGGTTCCTCGTTGAGATTTGTTGGTTTCCGAGAGGGTCATGTTTGACCGATGATTGGTTTGACGTTTGGATACATTTAAGGTCCTCACGAAGCGTACTTCAAACCCAACATACCATTCACCACGGTCACCACGTTGTAGTTCACGGCGAACAGCTGGAGCTGGGCGTACTGGGGCAGACCCAGAGCCGAGCGCTGCGCGGAGGTCCAGGTGGCCAGGTTGTACTGCAGCTGCACGGTGTCCAGACGCGAGAAGTTGCAGGTACCCGACGGCTGCCACTCCTCAGGGCGCAGCGAGAACGAGTAGATGTAGATGGGCTTGTTGGGGATGCGCGACAGGTGCTGGTAGGGCTGCACCAGACGGAAGTACGTCTGGGGGCGCACGGAGAAACGGTCGGTACCGTTCATGGTCAGCTTGGCGTCCTGCAGCAGGTCCAGGGCCTGGTCGGGGTTGGGGGTACCGGGGCGAGCGGTCGAGTAGTTGAACCAGTCGTTGTAGGCCGAACCGATCTGGGCGGCGTTGTCCTGGCGCTGCAGCACCCACACCAGCATCTTCACGGGGTGGTTGAACTGCATGCGGGCCTTCTGGGCAGTGGTGAAGGTGTCCACCGAGTCCGAGCCGTTGAACTGCACCTGCTCGATCAGGTACGAGTGGGGCTTCTGCACGAACAGCTCGCGCTCGGCCTGGTCCAGGAACACGTAGTCCACGAAGAACTGGCAGTTCACGATCGAGGGGGTGGTCACGAACTGGGTCACGTTCTGCGACAGACGCGAGCCGTCATCCGCCAGGGCCACAATCAGCTCCTGAGCCGAGCGCAGCTCCACCACCAGGCGCACCTCGTGGAAGCCCAGGGCCAGCAGGGGGATCGCCAGACCCGAGTTGCGGCAGAACCAGAACTGCAGGGGGATGTACAGGATCTTCGAGTCGTTGGCGTTGCCAATCAGACCCAGGTCCGAGCCCACCTTGCCCACCATCTGGCCGTAACCGTCCTTCTTCTCCTCCAGGTTGGTCAGCTCGTCCCACAGGTCCATCCACAGACC